>ERZ1673699.1023-NODE-1023-length-25076-cov-8.808960_pt1 | contig 25076 bp, 23 predicted proteins | sample MGYA00580229_ERZ1673699 | MGnify/ENA primary metagenome ERZ1673699 (study PRJEB41218, sample SAMN15661785) | gut metagenome | host: Homo sapiens | place: Canada: London | collected 2015-08-20/2019-03-30 | study: EMG produced TPA metagenomics assembly of... | reverse complement strand
CTGCCGCACCTCGCTCGCCGTATCGGCACTTAGAATTATGCGGTATTGCCATAACTAAGGAGAAAGGTAATGAAACACAAAAGAAAACCTCTTTTCACTTCAAAGGCGGTATTGTTGTCGGTGCTCGTCTTTATCATTGGTGCCACAGTTGTGATCACTTTAGGGTACAATGCAAAGAAAAGTCAGGATGAATTGAACCGTTCCAAGGTTGAACTCAACGCCACGACCTGTGCGCAGCGTATACAACTTGATATTATGCAGGGCATCAATATCACAAATACGCTGGAACAAGTTATTATCAGCGATGATGGTGAGATTCAGAAGTTTTCAGAAATAGCAGAAGATATGATGACTGATTATGTTCAGAGTATTCAAATTGCGCCAAATGGCGTTGTAACGGAAATCTATCCGTCTGCCGAAAACGAAGCCGGCAAAATCGATTTGATTCACGACAAAGATCGCGGTAAGATATCCTGTTATGCAAGAGATAATAATGTCATTACAATGCAGGGCCCCTTTAATCTGAATCAGGGAGGCTCCGGTATTGCAATCAGAAATCCTGTGTATTTGACGGACTCAAATGGCGGGAAAGAATTCTGGGGCTTTGCAATCGTCATCATCCGCGTACCGGAGATCTTTTCGGAAACATTCGATGGCCTCTCGAAATTCGGATACGACCTTAGGCTTTTAAAGACTGCATCCCCGTGGGATCAAACCTATCAGGAAATCTACTCCACCGGCACAGGCATGAAGAATGCGGCTTCATATGAATTTGATTTGGGAGATAGCCGTTGGAAACTTGAAGTTGAGCCCCAAAATGGCTGGAATAGCAATCAGAGCCTGTATTTTATATTGGTCTTTGGTTTTCTACTGCTTCTTTTGATATCGGGATTGATTGCCGTCATTTTGAGTTTCCGCGAGGCAAAAGCGTCGGAAGCGCAAACCGCAAGGCTCAATTGTGAGTTACAGGAAGCACTTAAACAAGCCAATGTGGCTTCAGCCGCAAAGTCCAGATTTATCAGCAGTATGTCCCATGATATTCGAACGCCCATGAATGCAATTATGGGTTATACTGTGATTGCCCTTACCAAAGAACCGAAACCCGATGTTAAGGATTGTCTGAAAAAAATCAACAATAGTGCCAATCATTTGCTGACACTAATCAATGATGTTTTGGAAATCAGCCGTATTGAAAGCGGGAAAATGACCGCCAATCCGACTCGCACAAATCTTCCTGCCATGCTCGATGAGGTGGTAGACATTGCGCAGGGGTTCATTGCCAATCGGAAATTGGAACTTAAAGTGAACCGAGCCAAGGTGGCAATACCGGATGTTCTTGTGGATGAAATTCGTGTTCGTGAAGTGCTGATCAATGTTCTCGGTAACGCAGTTAAGTATACCAAAGATGGTGGGACAATCACGTTTGCCACAGAAATCAGAAAGGGAAATACATCTTCGGATATTGTGGTTATATTTACGATTGCAGATACTGGCATTGGTATGAGCAAAGACTTTCAGGCACATATGTTTGATAATTTTACACAGGAAAACACCGATGCAAGAACGCAGTACAATGGCACTGGACTTGGCTTGGCGATTTCCAAAAAGTATGTTGATTTGTTAGGCGGAACCATTGCGGTGGATAGCAAAAAGAATATTGGTACAACATTTACGATTGAAATTCCAATGACGCTTACCACAACAAAGCCGCTCAACAGTGAAGAACCAGCAAATTCTGATATATCTGGCCTTCATATACTTCTGGTGGAGGATAATGAACTCAATGCGGAAATTGCTCAGACTCTTCTGGAGACTGCCGGAGCAAAAACTACTGTGGCGCACAACGGTGAGCAAGCCTTGGAGGTATTCCAAAACCATGCCCCCAAAACCTTTGATGCCGTTCTCATGGATGTTATGATGCCTGTAATGGATGGTCTGACCGCAACAAGGGCTATCCGCAATCTTGGCCGCCCCGATGCTAAAACCATCCCTATCATCGCCATGACAGCCAATGCTTTTGCCGAGGATGCAGAAAAGTGTATTGCAGCCGGAATGGACGCCCACATTGCAAAGCCGGTCGAGATTGAAACGATCAAACGCGTAATTTGCAAGTATGCAGTATTGCCTTAAATTTTTCTTAAAAACAAAGATTATATCTTACGCTCAGCGTGTCGAAAAAATCTCCCTCTGCGAGACAGACTCCCCCGATACGGGAGAGGTGGCGCTTGCGCCAGAGGGGGAGCGGTGTCTCGAAGGGGCGGAGGGAGAGAACCTTGTCATAGCCCGAAATATTTCGGGCAGACGCACAGTTCTCTCCCCCACCGCCTGCGGGCGGAGCCCTTCGGGCCCGGGCCCCTCTGTCGCTGGCGCGACATCTCCCCACACCGTGGGGAGTCACTCTCGCAGAGGGGGCCAAGGGGTGAGCACACCTTTTTCGATAGTTTATATCTTACGCTATTTCTTTTTCCATTGCCTTGTAGCCGATTAATACGGTCCACACGTATGCACAGGTTTTTGGAATCATCAGCATGCCGATCATCGAAATTACATCAGCCCACAGTACAACTGGAATATAGAATGCAAAGCTCAGGACGATTGTCAGCCACATCCAACGGAAAGCGCTATCATTATTTTCTTTTGCGCTTTTATAGAACAAAGCGATGATAATCAATCCCATCAGTGCAAACGGAATATTCCGATAGATTCCCCAGGAAAGCGGGGCGGCTGCACTGAGCCAGGCATTCTGGGGCATCATACACAGAACAATCCTTAACCCTGCAAGACCATAAATGGCTGCTGTAGTTGCTTTACAGCCTTTGATCTGATAACGCTCACGCCATATATGATAGAGTACGACATAAAAAATAGTCATAGTGATAGAGGTAATCCACTTGCCTAACCCCAACTGTACGGTAAAGTTCTCAAGACCGGTTGTACAAAGCGCTATTGCACGAGGAACCAGATGGAATGCATCTCCGCTTCCTAAAAGAACTGCCATAATTCCAAACATGGTAAACTGACGGTTTCCTTTGCTTTTGCGAATCATTAAAATTCCGATTGTGATTACCGAAAACAAATATACGGTATCAAATAAAGTTTCTACAATTGCCTGCATAATAAGCATCCTTTCTTATTCTGAAATTTTATATTGAACGATGTCTTGCTGCTAAAAGCAGCTTTCACATAATTACAACCGGGTACAGCTTTAAACGCATAAGTGAACGCTGTTCACTTTGCTTAAAAAATTTCCCCACAATCAAATGTGGGAGAATTTTAGGCAATACCGCACAATTCTAAGTGCCGATACGGCGAGCGAGGTGCGGCAGCTGCCAAGCCAAAAGCGCAGATAATACTGGATGTCTTATCGAGCATTTTGGCAACGCAGATGCCGTGCCGCAGCCGCCGAAGCGGTGCTTAAGCCGTAAGGCGGGAATTGTGCGGTGTTGCCTTTAATATAATGTCTTATTGATCAACATCAATATCGCAGACGGATCATAATCCTGACGAATCATTGATACTAATATTAAAGAAAATAATATATCTGCAAACTGCTTTTCTGTGAATTGCTGATCAAATACATCTGAACGAATCTTGGGATCATTCTTTAATATAGCACACAATTCATGAAGAATATGTCCCCATGTCTGCAGCATTTTCTTCTTTCCATTCGTTTTTTCATCCTTCATAAATCCAAACGAATGCAGAGAAAAGAAGCCGGGGAATTGCTCATTTCCATATTCCAGTCTTTTATAAATCCATGAGATACAGGCAGCAATATCTTTAAAGACCTGCTCATCTTCAGAGCGGAAAAAGATTTCACGCCAAATACTCTCAATTGTATCCCCAAGCAAATCGGCCTTGGATTCATAGTAATTGTAGATTGTCCCAGCCGAAACAGAACATCGAGATGCAACAGCACGTATGCTTACAGCGGTCCATCCGCTTTCTTTGATTAGCTCTCTGCTTGCAGCTAATATGTCGTCTTTTGAGGTTGCAAGATGATTCACGAATTCACGCCTTTCCAATGTGCTGGCAGGTAGTTGCTTTGCTAAATGAACGCTGTTCATGTTTAAAATATACATCGTTCATTTTGATTTGTCAATACCCTTTTTTCTATTTTTTACTGTGAAACATTTTGCATAAAGCGATAGCTATGTTAAATTATCAAGGCGTCAGTGGTTTGTATTTTCACTGCAGCTCTTTCGATTTCAACATAAGATTGTATAATATCACGCTATGTGTTCAAAGTCCGAATTATAGGACAGGCCATGATTTATAATAGAAGTATCGAAGGGAACGGTTCCCTTCCCACAGTAGAAAAGAGGTAACTACTATGCTGAAGGATATGGATTTCGGGGTCTACGGTAAGGGCATTGACGGATATGTTCACTATTCTCTGGCAATGGATCGTATCCGGGAAGAAGAGGAAAACCGTAAGGCGCTTATGGATGAGTTCGATAATGATGAGGACAACTTCGATTCGGATGACCTTGATTCTGATGACTTTAGTTCAGACGACTTTGGTTCGGATGATTTTGGCAGTGACGACTTCTGACAGTAAGTGCCACAGATAAAATGCAACACACGACAGAAAGGACTTTACCATGAAAAAGACTATTTGGAAAAGAATTCTTTGCGCAGTGCTCGTTACGTTGACCGCCTACGTCCTGTGCACCGGCGCATTCGCTGCCAAGTATACCTGTATCAAGAGTGGCTGCACCAGAGAGGCGGCTAAGGGCTCTGCCTATTGCTGGGTACATAAACCCGCCAAGAGCAATTCCAGCGTCTCCGGCAGCGGCTCCAGACCGTCCGGCAGCTCCAGCACAAAGCATAAATACACCTGCATCAAGGACGGCTGCACGAGAGAAGCGGATAAGGACTCAGCTTACTGCTGGGTACATCGCCCTTCCAAATCTTCTACCAAGAGCAGCGCTTCTTACAGTTCCAAATCTTCGTACAGCAGTTCTTATTCCAGCAGTAAAAAATCCTACAAGACGTATGATTCCTATGATGACGGCTATGATGCCATCTACGATGATGACGACTACGATGAGGATCGCTACGACAGCGACCCGGACTATGCAGCAGGCGTAGATGACGCTATGGACGAGTTGGATTGGTAACACAACAGTTTATGCAAATGACAGGAGGTTCCCTATGAAAGCATTTATCACGATCACCGGATTGAAGTTCCATTTTGGCAGCAAGCCTTTTGAGGTCGGGCAAAAGGTCAAGCTGGTCAAAGAGCCTGATAATGAATATGACAGCGAAGCAATCAAGGCAGAGCTGCCGGGACTTGGCTGCGCGGGTTATGTGGCAAACAGCCCGCACACGGTGCTGGGCGACTGCATCAGCGCCGGCAGACTGTACGACAAAATCGGAGACAGCGCCACGGCCAAAGTTGTCTATGTGCTGGACAATGCGGTGGTCTGCAAGGTGAAATGCGCAGGAAGCGAAAAGTTGACGGATTGTACTCCACCAGTATGCCCAGAAATCGCCCAGAAATCGAGGATGCAGAATGACCGGCAAAGAATTTGAACAGATCATCCACATCAGCTTTGAACGCAAAAAGTTTACGAACCTGATAATCGACAAGAAACTATTTCGGAATTTTGCGCACGTCTATTGCAAAAGCGCAGTACACCCCGGCAAGTTCCATTATACCTGTACGATGATCGATATGCGTGATAAACCAACGCTGGAAGTACGGCAGGCCGATGTGGATTTGGCAGTATGGGATGATCAGGATGCGCGTGCTTGGAATGCCGGGCTTTTTCCAGGTCTTCCTGGCGGAGCCATTCTTCGCTGCAGCCGCAGGCACCGCAAATATAGCAGTCTGCCGGAATGTAGATGAAAATTGTTGGGTCATACGGGATGTTGTTGCCTACATCGTAAGCATCGGCATGGCCGTCAATCACAAAAATGTCTTTGCTGCCGCATTTGGGGCAAATGTGGGTATTTTCATGGGGGCTCATTCCTTTTTACGGTATATTGTGACAGATAGCTGTGCGGCCGCTGACCAAATATTGGAAAAAGCAGGGAATGCCTTAAATCATCACATCGCCCACCAGCATAGAGCCGGAAGGTTCGATGGCGTAAACGGTGTACTTGCGCGGTTCTGCGCGGGTACCCGGCGGTGGGGGAACGGCCAGCCGAATGCAGCCCTGTTCCGGGGTGACATAGTGGAACTGGCGGTGCGCAGTGGTGGCATGGGGGTGCTCATCCAATGTGGACCACGCCAGAATGCCGCCATGTACCGGTGCTGTCTGGGAGGCAGTCTCCTGCGAAACGGGGATTTCGGTCGGGGAATCTGGGGTGTCCGGTGCATCGGTGGGGGCGGCATCTTCTGCCGGAGCTTCTTCCGGCGCGGCGGGTGCAGCTGGGGCAGGCAGTGCAGCGCAGAAATCATCCGGCAGAACGTGCTGGGTGCTGCCGATGTACATGGCAAACAGATCCGGTGCAACCTTGGGTACCCGGCGCAGCCAGGCGGAGGTGCGCACCGGGCAGCCGGGCAGGGCACCGTCCGGGTCACGCTTGCGCATGCACAGGGCGGTATTGTTCCAGGCTACCAAAAAGTCATCCAGCAAAAGCTCGGTTTCGGTGTCAAAATCTTCCGCTGCGGCATAAGGGTCCACCAACAGGGCGGCAGGCTGTGCCCCCTGGCGGAAGCCCCTTAGTGCCGCATAGCGCAGCGGCGGCATTCCGGCGGCCTGCTGTGCGGGGGTGGATTCCAGCCCCACGATCACGCCGTACCCGGCGCGCACCTCACTGCGCAGCAGGGCAAGGTCGCCCCAGCAGGCCCAGCAGGGGAACCCCCAGCACCCGGCGGCGGCTGCGGCAAAGCTTAAATTACGCTCAGCGTCAGTACTGCGGCAGTCCCGCATGGCAAGGGCAAATTCTTCGGGCAGGATATCTGCGCCCCAGCGGTTGGTCAGGCTGGCCAGGCAGATGGCAAGGTCCATAACGGGCTGCAGCGCCGGGGCGCGCCGCGCAACGGCATAGGGCATCAGGTGCAGGCGTGCGTTGATGGGCCGTCCGCCCGCGGGGATTACATCCACCGCCCGCACGCTGACCCCCACCAGGCTGACGGAAGGGGTGGTGTGTTCGTCTTTGGTATACAGGTAGATGCGCAGCTGGGCCTGGGTGGCGGTTTTGCTGTCCAGCACAAGGCTGTCCGGCAGCAGGTTTACAGCGCCTTTGGTCACGGGGGCTGCGCCTTCGCGCTCCAGATAGGGGCTCCAGCGGCCAAAGCTGGACCAGCTGGTCCAGTTGCCGTCCACCATCACACGGGCCTGGGCTTCCACGGCAGTTCCCGGCGGGGTGCCGGCGTTCCAGCTCACGCGCAGGGCGTCAAAGGTGGGCAGCGGTACGGCGGGGCTGGTGTAGCACCCATAGGGCACATGCCCGCCGGAGACAAGGTCCAACACAATGCGCCCGTGGGCAACGGTAACGTTATCCAGCTCGCCCCGCATAAACGCTTCGGTTTCATGCAGGATAAAAGTGTTCTTACTTTCCATAGGTTTGCCGCCTTATCTGGTTGGTATCAAACGGAAGTGTGCCCGTGCTGCTCCATCAGGTCGTTGATCTCATCCTCGCGCCGGGCGGTGATGGTCTTTTCCAGGTGGAACGCTTTATCCAATGCCGGATAGATGATCTGCAAAGCGAGGGTGCAGGGCAGCCAGAAACCCAGAATCAGCACCACCGGGATGGTGTAGGGCATCCAGGCAAGCATCACGCCCCAATAGATGCAGAGCACTGCCCCGGCTGCCAGGGTGCGCGGCAAAAAGCCAATCATGAACAGCGCGGCGTTTTTCAGCCGCTCCGCCTGGGACACGCTGACCAGAACCACCTGCGCAAACAGATACAGGCAGAACACCAGCAAAAAGAAGATGCCAAGCACCATGCAGATCCATACCGAGATAGGCACGTTTTCCAGATCAGGCAGGGCGTACAGCAAAAAGGCCCACAGCCCAAGGCAAAACCCCGCCCCGGCACCGGGCAGCAGACTTTCGCGCCAGTTCTGCTTCCAGGCCATGCGGTAGGTGTGCCACCAGTAGCCGGGTTCATCGCGCAGAGCGCGCAGGATGGTATCCAGCATGCCGCAAAAAACAGGTGCGGCAATCAGCCCGCCTACAGCGCCAGACAGCAGGCACAGCGGCAGGCTGGCGGCCATAGTGCTGAACAAAACAGCGGCATAGCCGGGGGCGAAGCCCAGCACGCACAAAATACTGGCTTTATAAAACGGCCACAAATCGCGCCCCAGCAGCTCAAAAAAGCGGGCCGCGCCAACTTTGCGCCCGCGGGTTTCGGTCGCCTCCACAGCATCGGGCTGCACGGGGGTGTTTTTGTCTTCCATTGCCATATTCAAAAATGACCTTTCTGCGTTTTTAATTGGGGGTAAGTGGACTGGGCGGCGGCGCGCTGCCGCAGCTTTTGCAGCCCTGCTTCCAATATTACAAGTTTATCATAGCGTTTTTTAGCGGGTTATGCAAGGCAGCGGGCACGGGGTGGTCAAAATAATTTTACAATTCCAACATAAATTTATGGTATAATACCATTTACATTAAAAAAATTAGGAGAATTTTTAAGATGGCATGGGTCACAAAAGACAGCGTTGAACAGTATAAAACGCCCGAATCGAAAAAAGAATATACCAAACAGGAAAAAGCTGCCAACTGGTGGCATTACCACAAGCTGCACGTTGGCATTGCGGCCATCGCCGTGGTGCTGGTGGTGTGGATGGCGCACGATGTTGTTACCCAGGTGCGGCCGGACTACCGCGTTGGCTATGTGGGCAGCAGCAACTTGCCGACAGATACGGTAACGGCCCTGGAAAACACGCTGGCTGCCTACTGTGATGACCGCAATGGCGACGGCAAGGTGGTAGTGGAGCTGGTGCAGTATAACCTGGATTTTGATTCCGAGAGCGAAAACACCGATGCATACACCCAGATGGCTGGTGTGACCCGGCTTTCGGGGGATTTGTCCAGTGAGGACGGGCCTTACATCTTTATCATGCAGGATACCGATTACGCGCAGCAGTTTGCGGAAACCACCGACGCTTTGCAGTACCTGGACGGCACCATGCCCGACACGGAGAATGTGGATGAAAATGAGAATGTGATCGTGGACTGGACCAAGATGGTTTACCGCTGGACGGATTGCCCGGCTCTGACCGATCTGGATTTGGGCACCTACACCGGCCTGACGATGGTGGATGACCTCCAGGGCGAAAACCAGGACATCATGAAAAATACCTACATTGGCCGCCGCGCGCATTATACCGACAAAACCGCGCTGGAAAGCGAAACCTATGATGCTCTGTGGAACATTTTGACCGCGGGTGCCGTTTCCACCGTGGGGCAGCAGTGATGCGCTACCGCCCGGTAAAAAAGCCGGCCCCCATGCCGGAAAACCCCTACCACCGCATCTTTACCCCCATGCCAAGCTTTGAGGATCTGGTGCGGAAGGCGAGGGAAGAAGAGAAGAAATTAAAAAATAATAAAGAATAAAGAAAAATGAAGGTGTGCCTGCGGCACGGATTGAGATATCAGGCTGCGGGCACGCATAAAAGAATGGCAGGAAGTTTATGTTTTCTGAGCGGCGCTGCGCGCCGCGGTCCACCAAAATTATTCATTATTCTTTATTCACTATTCTTTCAATCAAAAAGCAGGGCTTCGGCCCTGCTTTTTTGCTTTTTTTGATGGTGCCCTATTGCGATACAGACCGTTTTATAGTATAGTAAAACATGAATAACCATGGAATGTGAGGAACCTGTCTATGGATCAGTTGCAGCAGGCCCGTGCGCAGATTGACGAGATCGACGCAAAGATGGCCGCATTGTTTGAACAGCGTATGCAGGCAGTGGGCCAGGTGGCGCAGTACAAGGCGCGCACCGGCAAACAGGTGTTTGACCCGGCCCGTGAAGCCCTTGTGCTGGAAAAGAATACCGCCCGCGTGCAGAACCCGGAACTTCAGCCCTATTACCGCGAGTTCTTGAAGGAAGCGCTGGCGGTTTCCCGCGCGTACCAGCATGTTCTGATCGGGCAGGATGTCGCCGCGTATCAGGGGGTGGAGGGCGCGTGGTCGCACATTGCGCTGCGCCAGCTGTTCCCATTTGCCAAGGCGCGGGCCTACTCCACCTGGAACGAGGTGGTGGAGGCGGTGGAGCTGGGCGATGCCTACTGCGGCGTTCTGCCGTTTGAAAATTCCAACGCGGGCGATGTTTCCGCCGTGCTGGACCTGCTGTATGCTCACCCCGGCCTGAAAGTGGCCCGCATGTGCGACCTGCCCATCCGGCAGGACCTGCTGGCGCTGCCGGGGGCGCAGCTGAGCGAGATCAAAACGGTCATCAGCCACCAGCAGGCGCTGGCGCAGAGTGGGCCGTTCTTGAAACTGCACCACTTTGCCACCAAAGCCTGGGGCAACACAGCGGACGCCGCCCGCCATGTGGCGGAACAGGGGGATAAGACCCTGGCGGCCATTGCTTCTGCCGAGACAGCCAAGCTGTACGGGCTGCAGATTTTGGCCGAGGGCGTGAACGAGGACGGCGACAACACCACCCGCTTTATCGTGATTGAAAAAGAGGGCGCCCAGCGGCAGCCGATCGCCGCCGCACCGGGGCAGCGGCTTTCGATGCTGTTTACGGTGGACCACAAGCCGGGGCGGCTGGCGCGGGTGATCCAGATCATCGGCGAGCGCGGCTTTAACATGGAAACCATCAAAAGCCGTCCGCTGCCCCATGTTCAGTTTGAATATTATTTTTATGTTCAGCTTGTCTGCCCGGCAAACGCCGCGGCGGACGATTGCGCCAAGCTGGTGCATGAGCTGGAAAACGTGTGCCGCACGGTGCGGATACTGGGTGTATTTGACCTGTAAATGACGGAAAACTACGGGAGGAATTGCTATGAAATTGACTATGCAGCTTGGCAGCCGCAGCTATGATATCATCCTGAAAAGCGGGTGCCTGGCCAACCTGTACCAGTTTGCCAATGTTGCCAACCGCAAGGTGTTTATCCTGACGGATTCCGGCGTACCGGAGCAGTATGCCCAGACCGTGCTGGCCCAGTGCCCCAATGGAATGGTGTACACTGTGCCCCAGGGCGAAGCCAGCAAAAGCCTGAAAGTGTATGGCCAGGTGCTGCAGGCTATGCTGGAGTTCAACATGACCCGCAAGGACCTGCTGGTGGCCGTCGGCGGCGGCGTTGTGGGGGATCTGGGCGGGTTCTGCGCGGCGTCTTATATGCGCGGCATTGATTTTGTCAACTGCCCCACCACCACCCTTTCCCAGATCGATTCCTCCATTGGCGGCAAAACCGCCATTGACCTGGGCGAAACCAAAAACATTGTGGGTGCTTTCTGGCAGCCCAAAGTGGTGCTGGTGGATTTTGATACCCTGGCAACGCTGCCCCGCCGCCACTTTGTCAACGGCCTGGCGGAGGCCATCAAGGCGGGTCTGATTGCTGACCCGGAGCTGTTTGCCCTGTTTGAGTGTGAACACCCCGAAGAAAACATTGAGCGCATCATCTACCGTTCCCTGCGCGTGAAGAAGAACGTGGTGGAAAACGATGAGCGCGAACAGGGCCAGCGCGCCTGCCTGAACTTTGGCCATACCATCGGCCATGGTATTGAGGCGGTCAAGGGGGTGCGCGGCCGCCGCACCAACGGCCTGTTCCACGGCGAGTGCGTGGCGCTTGGCATGCTGCCTATGATCGAGGATAAATCCCTTGTGCGCCGCACCCGCGCGATCTACCGCACTTTGGGCCTGCCCACCCGCACGGGTGTGGACAAAAATAAGGTGCTGAGCTATATGCAGCACGACAAAAAGAGTGCCGGCAGCACCATTACCGTCATCAAGGTGCCCGGCCTGGGCTGCTGGCGCGCCGATAAGATCCCCATGACCGAACTGCCCGCCCTGCTTGGCATCAAGGAAAACGAGGACTGAGCCGATGAAAAATACCTTTGGCAATGCGTTGGGCCTGACCATTTTTGGCGAAAGCCATGGTGCCGCCGTCGGCGCTGTGCTGGACGGCCTGGCCGCGGGTCTGCCGGTGGATGAAGCGTACATCGCTGAGCGGATGGACCGCCGCCGCGCCCGCGGAGATGGGCTTTCCACCGCCCGCACCGAGCCGGATGTGGTGGAGTTTTTGAGCGGTGTGGTCAATGGCCATACCACCGGCACCCCCATCACCATGATGATCCGCAACACCAACACCCGCAGCGGAGATTATGCAAAAACGGCGGATCTGCTGCGCCCCGGCCACGCGGATTACACGGCATATGCCAAATATGAAGGCTGGCAGGATGCCCGCGGCGGCGGCCACTTTTCCGGCCGCATCACCGCAGCCAGCGTGGCTGCGGGTTCGATCTGTGAGCACATTCTGGCCCAGCGCGGTATTAAGGTGTATACCCACATTGCCCGCTGTGCCGGGGTGGAGGATGCTCCGCTTTCCAGCTCTGCCGGTTTGATTATGGCGGAACCACAGCCGGGCCATTTTGCCCTGCTGGACCCCGAAAAAGAAGCCCCCATGCAGGCAGCCATCCGCGCAGCCGGGGCCGAGGGCGACAGCGTGGGCGGTATTCTGGAAACCGTCATCACCGGGGTGCCCGCGGGCATCGGCGAACCGTTCTTTGACAGTGTGGAAAGTGAGATCGCCCACCTGGCGTTTGCCATCCCCGCCGTTAAGGGAATTGAGTTTGGCGCGGGCTTTGCCTTTGCGGACCTGCGCGGCTCCCAGGCAAACGACCCGTTTACCATGCGGGACGGCAAAGTGGTAACGGCCACCAACAAAAACGGCGGCATCAACGGCGGCATTGCCAACGGCATGCCCATCGTGTTCCGCACGGTGGTCAAGCCCACCCCCAGCATTTATAAAGAGCAGGACACCGTGGATTATATTGCCAAGGCAGATGCAAAACTGCAGATCAAGGGCCGGCACGACCCCTGCATTGTGCCCCGTGCTGCTGTGGTGCAGAACACCCTGGCAGCATTTGCCGTGCTGGACCTGCTGACCGTGCGTTACGGTACGCTGGGGCAGAAGTAATACAGCCGAAGCAAACAGAAAGGAAGCGCAACATGGAATACGGTCTGATCGGAGCCAAACTGGGCCACAGCTATTCCAAAATCATCCATGAGGCCGTGTGCGGCTATTCCTATGAGCTGCATCCGCTGCCCACGGAGGAAGAAGCCCATGCCTTTATGCAGGCAAAGGCGTTCAAAGCCATCAATGTTACCATCCCGTACAAAAAGCTGGTCATCCCATATTGCGATGAGGTGGAACCCCGTGCGGCGGCCATCGGTGCGGTGAACACCGTGGTCAACCGGGATGGCAAGCTGTACGGCTATAATACGGATTATACCGGCTTTGCCTACCTGGCCCGCTGCCACGGGGTAAAATTTGCCGGGGCTGTGGTGCTGGTGCTGGGCACCGGCGGCACCCACAACACCGTCACGGCTGTCTGCCAGGACGCCGGAGCCAAACAGGTGCTGACCGCCAGCCGCACCGGCAAGGACGGTGCCCTGACCTATGAGGAAGCCCAGCAGCACCCGGAAATCAATATCATTATCAACACCACCCCGGCGGGCATGTACCCCAACAACGGCAGCTGCCTGCTGGACCTGCATGCCTTCCCCAAGCTGGAAGCCGTGCTGGACTGTGTGTATAACCCCTTCCGCACTGAGTTGCTGCTGCGCGCGGAGGAGCTGGGTGTGCCCGCCTACTGCGGGTTCGAAATGCTGGTGGCGCAGGCAGTGTACGCGGCGGAGCACTTTACCGGCCAAAAGCTGCCGGAAGCTGTGATCGCTGACACCCACCGCAAGCTCAAGCGGGATCTTTCCAACGTGGCCATCATCGGAATGCCGGGCTGCGGCAAGTCCACCATCGGGCGTGCCCTGGCCAAAACGCTGGGCAAAACCTATGTGGATCTGGATGAAGTGATCGAGAAAAACGCCGGAATGCCCATCCCGGATATCTTTGCGCGTGAAGGCGAGGCATCGTTCCGCAAGTACGAATCTCAGGCTGTGGCGGAGATCAGCAAGCAGACACGGCAGGTCATCGCCTGCGGCGGCGGGGTGATCAAAACACCGGGCAACGCCCGCGCCCTGCGCCAGAACGGCCCTGTGCTGTGGGTGCAGCGCCCGGTCGAACGCCTGGCAACCGGCGGGCGGCCGCTTTCCACCGGGCTGGACGCCCTGCGCAAGATGGAAGCCGAGCGGATGCCGCTTTACCGCGCAGCGTCCGATGCCGCGGTGGATAACACCGGCCGCCTGGAAAACACAGTAGAAACCGCCGTGCAGGCGTTTGAAACAACATTTGATGCCTGAACGGCACGAAAGAGGGGAACACCGTGGAAGCAACCGTTGCAGCCATTGAACCGGGCCGCCTGGCCGGAACCGCTGCCGTGCCGCCCAGCAAAAGCGCGGCACACCGCGCTGTGGTGTGCGCGGCTCTGGCCGCCGGTACCAGCCACATTGGCAATGTGGAATTTTCGCAGGATATTCTGGCCACGTTGGGGGCTGCCCAGCAGCTGGGGGCCAAGGTGGAGCGGGGCGAGCATGAGCTGACCATTACCGGCCGCGGCAATGCGGACGGTTTTGCCACCATTACCCGCCCGGTGTTCTGCAACGAAAGCGGCAGCACACTGCGGTTTATCCTGCCGCTGTTCAGCCTGACGGCCCAAAAAGTGCGCTTTACCGGCGCAGGCCGCCTGATGCAGCGCCCGCAGGAAATTTATGCCCAGCTGTTTGAGCGCCAGGGGCTGCGCTTTGAGCAGAACGAACAGGGCATTACGATTTTTGGCCGCCTGTGCCCCGGTACCTTTACGCTGCCGGGCAATGTGTCCAGCCAGTTCATCAGCGGGCTGCTGTTTGCCACCCCGTTGATGGAAGCCCCCAGCACCATTGAGGTGCGCGCTCCCTTTGAAAGCCGCAGCTATGTGGACCTGACCACAGACGCGATGCAGAAATTTGGCGTTAAAGTTTCGGTCCGCGCCCGCAAGGATGGCTCCGCCACCTACAAAGTGGCAGCGCCGCAGCATTATGCGGCAGCAGACATGGATGTTGAAGGCGATTACAGCCAGGCGGCGTTTTTGGCCGTGCTGGGCAGCATTGTGGGCGGCATTACGATAACGGGTCTGCCCTCCGGTTCCCACCAGGGAGACCGGGTGATCCTGGATATCTTAAAGCAGTGCGGCGCAAAGTTTGAGCGCAGCGGCAGCCATGTGACCTTCCATCGCAGCCTGCTGAAGGCGGTGGAGATCGACCTGGCCGATTGCCCAGACCTTGGCCCGGTGCTCATCGCACTGGGGTGCTTCTGCAGCGGCACCACCATCATCCGCAACGCCGGGCGGCTGCGCATTAAAGAGTGTGACCGCATTGCCGCTATGCAGGAAGAGCTTGCCAAGATGGGCGGCACGGTAAAAGCGGACGGCGATACCCTGACAATTGAGGGCTGTGCCCTGCACAAGCCCACGGCGCCGCTGAACGGCCATAACGACCACCGCATTGTAATGGCAATGGCCGTTGCTGCCCTGGCCGCAGGCCAGCCGGCAGTCATCGAGGGGGCCAACGCGGTCAACAAAAGCTGGCCGGATTTCTTTGAGGTCATCAAGGGCCTGGGGGCCCATGTAACAAATCAGGGGTGAAAGCAAAATGGACGGGATGGATAAAAACAAAACGTTTTTAATTGTGGGCCTGGGCCTGCTGGGCGGCAAATATGCCCAGGTGCTCAGCCAGAAAGGCTACCGCGTGACCGGCATTACCCACAGCCAGAGCACGCTGGATTATGCGCTGGAACACGCCTATATCTGCGAGGGCCGCAACGAAAACTTTGACGACCTGGTGCAGAACGCGGATTACATCATCTTTGGCCTGTACCCCACTGTGCTGCTGGAATGGGTCAAGCAGTACGGCCACCTGGTCCGCCCCGGCACGCTGGTAACCGATGTTTCCGGCGTAAAGCGCGGCGTGGTGGAGCCGGTGCAGCAGATGCTGCCGGAGGGCGTGGAGTTCATTGCCAGCCACCCCATGGCCGGCCGTGAGACCAGCGGCGTGGCCCACAGTGCCGAGGTCAACTTTGCCCCGGCAAACTTTATCATTACCCCCACCGAGAAAAACACCCCGGAAGCCATTGAATGGTGCCGTACCCTGGCCCGCACACTGGGGTTTGCCCGCATTAGCGTGCTCAGCCCGGCAGAGCATGACCACATGATCGGCTATGTCAGCCAGCTGTGCCATGCCATTGCCGTCAGCCTGATGTGCGCCAGCGATAACACCGAGCTTGCCAAGTATACCGGGGACTCGTTCCGCGACCTGACCCGCATTGCGCGAATCAACGATAAAATGTGGGCGGAGCTGTTCTTGTGGAACAAGGATAACCTGATCAGTGAGATCGATATGTTCAGTGATGCACTTGCCACCATGCGCCAGAAACTGGTGGATGACGACCGCGAAGGGCTGGAAGAAATGTTCCGCCTTTCCACCGAGCGCCGCAAGGCATTTGATAAAAAATAACCGGGAAGACGGTCTGTTTTGCCGGAAGGGAGGCGGCCTTTATGCCCCGTAAAGAAGGACAGAAATTAAAGCTGCTTACGTTGTTGGAAATTTTTGTGCGGGAAACCGACGAAAAGCACCCCATCAGTGTGCCGCGCATGGTAGAACTGCTGAAAGAGCGCGGCATTGTGGCAGAGCGCAAAAGCGTGTATGACGATATCCAGACCCTGAACGAAATGCCGGATACCCCCTTTGAGATCGTGCAGCAGCGCGGCCGCGGGGGCGGGTATTATATGGTGGATACCCCGTTTGAACTGGCGGAGCTGAAACTGCTGGTGGACGCTGTGTATGCCAGCAAGTTCATCACCGCGCGCAAAAGCAAGGTGCTGATCGAAAAGCTGGGGCGGTTCACCTCCCGCTACCGCCAGGAGGAGCTGGACCGCAAGGTGCTGGTTTCCGGCCGGGTGAAAAGCCAAGAGGAAAAGATCCTTTACAGCGTGGATACCCTGCACAGCGCCATCACCGCGGGCAACCAGGTGCGGTTCAAATACTGTGACTGGGACCTGCAAAAGCAGATGGTGCCCCGTCATGAAGGCCAGCTGTACACCGTCAGCCCCTGGGTGATGGTGTGGGAAAACGGCAACTATTATATGATCGCCTATACCGAAGGCCGTCTGAAGCACTACCGCGTGGATAAAATGCGCAAGGTGGAGCTGCTGCCGGATACCGAGCGTGAAGGCGCTGAGGAATACGCCGAATTTGACGTAAACCAGTATATGCAGCAGATGTTTGATATGTTCAACGGCCCGGTGCGCAAAGTGACCATGCGGTGCGAAAACCGCCTGGCCGGGGCGATGATCGACCGGTTTGGCACGGGGGTTACCCTGGTGCGCAACCCGGACGGCGACCACTTTAATGTGGTGGTAAATGTGCAGGTCAGCCCCCGGTTTTACGGCTGGGTGGCCGGCTTTGGCACAGGGATCGAAATTCTGGACCCACCCAGCGTGCGTGCAGAAATGAAGAAAAAGCTGGATGAGCTGGAGGGCCTTTACCGCTGATGCAGACAGCAAAACAAAAGCTCAAACGCGCAGCACCGTGGCTGTTTTTGCTGCTGGTGCTGGCCGGGCTTGCCGCAGTGCGCGGTCTTGCCGCCAATTATGAGATCGGGTACGAGATCATGAACGGCGACTTCCAGAATTATAACCCAGTGCGCCACCTGCTGGCCGGGCAGGTACCTTATCGTGATTTTACTGTCTACCTTGGTGCGGGCGAGCTGTACAGCGTGGGCGGTTTGCTGCTGGTGCTGGGCAACAGCTTTGGCCGCAGCATGTTTGCCACAAACTTTTGCACCTGGTTCTATTTTGAGCTGCTGGTGCTGGCGGTCTGCCTGGTGGTCATCGGCACTGCCCGTGCGGCCCGCGCGGCAGCGCTGGCGCTGTGCAGCGTGTTTTTTGCCTATGTGCAGGGGGCAAACCTGCCGTTTGCCGGTCAGGTGAACACCCTGCTGAGCTATGCCGCCGCCAACGGCAACAGCGCCCGCATGATGCGCTCCGCCGCTTTAACACTGGCGGTACTGGTCATCCTGCTGGGACTGCATTCCTGGCAGCAGGATACAAGCAGGCGGCTGTTGGCCCCGGCGGTGCTGGTGCCCTTTGCCGCGGGCTTTTTTGTGCCCTGGAGCAATGATATGGGCGGCGCTGCCTATATTTCCATTGCGCTGGGGTATGGGCTGTATCTCATCCGGCTGTATCGCAGTTCCATCGGTAAAATTGTGGTGCAGACACTGCGTTACATCGTTACCAGCGTGGTGGGGCTTGGCGTTTCGGTGCTGCTCATCAGCTGGGGGCACCCGCTGGCCTGGCTGCGCCAGACCCGCGGAACCAGCGCTTACCAGACCTGGTATTACGGCAATACCCTCAGCGACCGGGTGTGCAGCGTGGCAGACCTGCACTGGCCGGGCGCGGCAGTGTTCTGCCTTGCGGCGGCACTGGCGTTTGCCATCGGTATTTTTGCCTGCCGCAGCAAACGCTCCGCCGTGCTGGCGGCCGGGGGCTTTGCCCTGACACTGGGGATGGTGCTGTGGAACCTGCTGTACGGCATGGTCAGTGCCTCCAACAATGGGCCCACGGGCGGCGCGGCGGCACTGGCTGCCGTACTGGCCCCGGCGTGTATCATCAAAGCGGTGCTGCTGGTTTGCCAAAAGGCAAAACTCCTGCAGGTCACAGCGCGCATTGTGCCTGCAGGCTGTGCGGTGCTGGGTGCCGCTATGCTGGCCGTCAGCATGGCCGGGCAGGTGCAGACCCGCATTGGCGGGCACGAGGGCTATACCTTTGTGCCGGAGCTGGGCGGCTGGATCGGCGACCAGGCCGAAAAGCTGGCAGCCGAAAAGGAGCTGACCGCAGGCAAGCAGCTGTTTGGCACCTATTCCAGCGCGCTGGAAGCCATGACTGGCCAGCTGCAGCCTACCGGCACGGATTACATCATCCATGCCCTGGGGGATCGCCAACGCCTGGCGTACCTGCAAACCTTCCAGCAGGGGAATTTTGACATGGTCGTGACCCCCAGCCCCAAGGTGGCCCCGCCGGAGCGGTGGAGCCGCAATGCCAACTGGTGGTTCTACCGGGAGCTGTACCGTTACTGGCAGCCGGTGGCAAACACCTTCCAGTCCGGCGGCATGCACCTTTTCTGGGAGCGCACCGGAACCGATAACAACCTGAACGTGGAAACCGCGACAACCATCGCCCCGCAGGGGGACGGCACCGTGCTGGTGACTGTGACCGCGGCGGACGCGGATTTTTGCGGTGTGGCGGATGTAACGCTGCACTATGGGCTGGTCAGCTCTGACAGCATGGACCGCCCGTTTGACCGGCAGTTCCTGCATGTGACCTGTGTGACGGAAAACGAACTCTGCGCCGCCGCGGAACGCGACACCAACCAGGGCGATTTCTACCTGCCCACCGACCGCGACAGTTACGAGGTGCCTATCACCATTTCCAACGGTGTGGGGCAAATTCTGCTGACGGCAAAATCCGGCAGCGGCACCGTGTACCCGCAGGTAAACGCAGTTGAAGTGAATGCGACGTATCAGGATTGGGAGTACTTCTTCGAGTAACGCGGAAAAAACTGCAGGTCCGGCAGCGGGAGCGGAAAGTTGTAAAGGCAACACCGCACAATTCCCGCCTTACGGCTTAAGCACCGCTCCGACGGCTGCGGCACGGCATCTGCGTTGCCAAAATGCTCGATAAGACATCCAGTATTATCTGCGCTTTTGGCTTAGCAGCTGCCGCACCTCGCTCGCCGTATCGGCACTTAGAATTATGCGGTATTGCCTAAAATCTGCTTCAGCGCCGCAGCAAAACCGCCGTTGGTTGAAACCGGATGGATTTTATGATATACTAAAATGATTGAAATATGGCGTGCAGAGAGGGGGCAGCAGGATTGCTCAGTGAAAATCAGCGTATCAGGGGCTTGATCAGCAGTTTGATTGATATTGTGCTGCTGATTGCCGCATACCTGCTGGCCAATTTCCTGCGCTTTAACTGGCTGCCTTTTTTTGAGGAGGGCGGCGCCGGCCCGGCACTGGATATTGCCCGCAGCCCTATGGTTGCCCTGGGGTGGGCGGGCTACGCCGTGGTGATGGTGCTGCTCTATTGGAGCCGCGGGCTGTATAACCCCTCCCGCCTGCGGGGGCTGTGGCAGCGCAGCACCACCATTGCGTTCGGCAACGCGCTGGGCGTGGTGGGCTTTATGGCGCTGCTTTTCGTTTTCCGCCTGCAAAACTTCTCCCGCGGGGTCATGCTGCTGCTGTACGGGTTCAGCACCGGCTTTTTGATCTTCAAGCGGATGATCAAGCGCTGGTATGACCGTGCCCGCAACCGGAAAGGGGAGGACCTGCGCCATATCCTGCTGGTGGGCGGCGGCGATATGGCTGCCAAGTACCTGCTGGCACTCGAACATAACCCGTATTACGGCTTCCATGTGGATGGCTACCTGGCGCCTTATGCCAACCCGGATATGGATGTGCGCTACCTGGGCGGATATGACAAAATGGAAGTCACGCTGGATGAACCCGGCATTGATGAGGTGGTGGTGGCCCTGGATGCCGCCGAGATGCACATGCTGACCCGCGCCTTTGCCGCCTGCGATAAGCACGGCACCCGCATTACCATGGTGCCGTTTTATAACGATTACCTGCCCGCCCGCCCCACCATTGATGTGCTGGGCGATTGTAAGCTCATCAACATCCGGCAGACGCCGTTTGATAACATCCTGAACGCCTTTATCAAGCGCGCCATGGATGTGGTGGGCAGCCTGGTGCTGATCGTGCTCACCAGCCCTATCATGCTGGGGGTGGCCATCGGCGTTAAGCTGTCAAGCCCTGGGCCGATCATCTTTAAGCAGGAGCGCGTGGGGCTGAACAAACGCTCCTTTATGATGTACAAGTTCCGCTCCATGCGGGTGAACGCCGCCGAGGATTCGGCATGGAGCACCAACAGCGACCCGCGCAAAACGCGGTTCGGCAGCATTATCCGCAAATTCAGCCTGGATGAACTGCCGCAGTTTTTCAATGTATTAAAAGGGGATATGAGCCTGGTTGGCCCGCGGCCGGAGATCCCGTTCCATGTAGAGCATTTTAAGGAAGAAATTCCCCGTTACCTGGTGCGCCAGCAGGTGCGCCCCGGTCTGACCGGCTGGGCGCAGATCAACGGCCTGCGCGGTGACACGGATATTGCGGAGCGTATCCGTTATGATATCTGGTACATCGAAAACTGGACCGTTGCGCTGGATATCAAGATTTTGTTCCGCACCGTGTTTGGCGGCAAAATGGTCAACGATGAAAAGATCCAGTAACCAACCAAAGGAGGGCTGAGGATGAAAAACGGCAAGCCGAAGGTAGCCATTGTGCATGACTGGCTGGTGGCATACGCCGGTGCAGACCGCGTGGTGGACTGTATGCACCATGTTTTCCCCGATGCACCCATCTATACCCTCGTCTATGACGAAAACAACATGCCTGCGTGGTTCAAGGATTATGATATCCGCACCACCTATCTCCAAAAGCTGCCTTTTGCCACCAAGCTGTACCGTGCCATGCTGCCGTGGATGCCCCGCGCGTTTGAGGCGCTGGATCTTTCGGAATACGACATGGTCATTTCGTCCTGCTCTTCCTGCAGCAAGGGCGTGATCACCCGGCCGGACGCCGTGCATATCTGCTACTGCCATACGCCCACCCGCTATGTCTGGGATTTTTATTATACCTACCGCAACAATGCCAACGCGCTGGTGCGGGCGGTCATGCCCGGCCAGATGCTCAAACTGCGCCAATGGGATAAGTGCGCCGCGGACCGGGTGGATTATTTTATCGCAAACTCGCATTATATTGCCAAGCGCATCAAAAAATATTACCGGCGCGACAGTGATGTGATCTACCCCTGCGTGTATATCAACGAAGAACCCTTTGTGCCCAAAGAGGATTTTTACCTTGTGGTGGGCCGCTTTACCTGGTACAAGCGGATTGACCTGGCTGTGGCAGCCTGCACCAAGCTGAACAAGCCGCTGATCGTGATCGGCGGCGGCGGCGAGGGCGACAAGCTGCGCGCCATGGCTGGCCCGACCATCCGCTTTTTGGGCGGCGGCCTGAGCGACGAAGAGGTGCGCGGCTATTATCTGCGCGCCAAGGCGTTCCTGTTCCCCGGCGAGGAGGATTTTGGCATTACCCCTGTGGAAGCCCAGAGCGCAGGCACCCCGGTGCTGGCCTTTGGCCGCGGCGGCGCCTGTGAGACTGTGCTGGATGGCAAAACCGGCCTGCTGTTTGACGAGCAGACACCCGAAAGCCTGGAAGCCTGCATCCAGAAGTTTGAGACCGAAGGCGTGGCTTATCCACCACAGCAGATCCGGGAACACAGCCGCAGCTTCAGCGAGCAGCGCTTTGAGGACGAGCTGCGGGATTACTGCACCCGCCGCTATGCGGACTGGCAGCGTGAGCTGGAAGCCTGCTCTCACCACGAAACCGCCAAGGAGGCCGAAGAGTGAACCCCATTGTGATCAATGGCACAGTGCTGTGTGACCCCATCACGGGCATTCCGCGCTTTGTGTATGAAGTTGTGACCCGGCTGGACCCCCTGCTGGAAGGTACCGGCCTGGATGTGCGGCTGTGCTACCGGGACGATGGCCGCCCGCTGCACCTGCCCGAACTGAAAAACATCAAAATTGTTCCGCTCAAGGCCATTAAGTATAGTTACAATCTGGTGGTGCTGCCGCGCTACCTGCGCAAACACCACGCCTTTTACGTTGGCCTTGCCAGCGATATGCTCATGACCCGCCGCAGCGTGGTGGTGCTGCATGATATCCGCCCCCTGGTAATGAAAACCGACCGTGCGTTTTTCCGCTTCAAGTTTTGGTTCCACTGCCTTTCCACCAAATGGTTTGCCCAGCGGGTGTTCACCGTCAGTGATAACCAGCGCCACCTGATCAGCGAGCGGTTGGGCATCCCGCTGGATAAGATCGGCGTGACCTATAACGGCTGGGAGCATCTGCAGAACGTCCAGCCGGATATGACGGTGTTTGACAAGCTGCCCGGCGTGAAGAAAAAAGAGTATTATTACGCACTGGGAAGCCTGGCCGGGCACAAAAACTTTAAGTGGGTGCGTGAGGTTGCCGCCCGCAACCCGGATAAAACCTTTGTTGTGGCCGGCGGCAAGGATCTTGCTGCCTTTGGCAGCGCCGAAGCAGATGCTGCCAAAAATACCAGCAATATCTTTTACCCCGGCTATGTAACGGACGGCCAGAACAAAGCGCTGATGCAGAACTGCAAGGGCTTTTTGCACCCCGCCGTGTTTGAAGGGTTCGGCATTCCGCCGCTGGAAGCGCTCAGCCTGGGGGCACCCATCGCCCTGGCCCGCGCCAGCTGCCTGCCGGAGCTGTATGGCGATACCGCCCGCTACTTTGACCCCTATGACTATGATGTGGACCTTGACGCGCTGTTTGCCAAGCCCGTGATCCCGCCGGACAAGGTGCTGGCCAAGTACAGCTGGGAGAAAACCGCACGGTTCTGGCTGGACGAGATCAAAAAGTGCGCGGAAGCGTAAGAGTGGTTGGGACAGCCCCCGAAAAATAGAAGCACATAACGGTTCGGCAGGGTTGGGGACACCCCGCCCTGCAGGATAGGAAAATACCTCTTACGCAGGGGGACATGCGGTGTGCCTACGCTGTGCACAGATGTTACGTGCATCAAGCTGTATAACCCACCCCGTAGGGGCGCACATTGTGCGCCCGCTGCATACCCCAAAAACACGCACCTGAAACACAAAAATCTACCCGCAAAAGGGAAGTGAATATCATTGGATAAAATAGCAGTTCTGATCCCCTGTTATAACGAATCTCAGACAGTACAAAAGGTTGTGGCGGATTTCCGCCGCGTTCTGCCGGAAGCTACGATCTATGTGTACGATAACAACTCTACCGATGGCACGGCAGACCTGGCCCGCACAGCCGGTGCTGTGGTGCGCCACGAATACCAGCAGGGCAAAGGCAACGTCATCCGCCGCATGTTCCGTGAAATTGATGCCGAAGCCTATATCATGGTGGACGGCGATGATACCTACCCGGCGGAAGCGGCTCCGGAAATGGTCAAAGCCGTCACCGAACACCAGGCTGATATGGTGGTGGGGGATCGGCTTTCCTCCACCTATTACACCCAGAACAAACGCCCGTTCCACAATTTTGGCAACGACCTGGTGCGGTTTTTTACCAACAACCTCTTCGGCGGCCAAATCAAGGATATCATGACGGGCTACCGTGCGTTCAGCTACCAGTTTGTCAAAACCTACCCAGTGCTGAGCCGCGGCTTTGAAATCGAGACCGAAATGACCATCCACGCCCTGCACCGCAACATGCAGGTGGAGAATGTGATCATTGACTATCGTGACCGCCCCGCAGGCAGCGAAAGTAAGCTGAATACCTATTCGGACGGCTTCCGCGTGCTGCGCACCATTGCACGGCTGTATAAAAACTACCGCCCGTTCGGCTTTTTCAGCACCCTGGCTGCGGTGCTTGGCATTATCAGCCTGTGCTTTTTGGCCCCTGTTCTGGGCGAATATTTTGCCACCGGCCTTGTGCCGCGCTTCCCCACGCTGATCGTGTGTGCCTGCGTACTGGTGGCGGCGCTTTTGCTGTTTATTTCCGGCGTGATCCTTTCCAGCCAGCTGACAAAGGATGACCGCGATTTTGAATTCCACCTGCAGCAGGTGCAGCAGTGGAAAAACCGTTCCGCTGATCCGTTCAGCCGTTCTGCCAAATAATAAGGAGGTTCCCCATGAAACAGTATGATTACCTGATCGTCGGCGCTGGTCTGTTTGGCGCAGTGTTTGCACAGCAGGCTACCAAGGCAGGCAAAAGCTGCCTGGTGATCGATAAGCGCGACCACATTGCCGGCAATATCTACACCGAAAATGTTGAGGGCATCAATGTCCACCGTTATGGCGCACATATCTTCCACACCAACAATAAAGAAGTGTGGGACTATGTGAACCAGTTCGCTGTGTTCAACCGCTACACCAACTCTCCGGTGGCAAACTATAAGGGCGAA
>ERZ1673699.1022-NODE-1022-length-25128-cov-7.381685_pt1 | contig 25128 bp, 20 predicted proteins | sample MGYA00580229_ERZ1673699 | MGnify/ENA primary metagenome ERZ1673699 (study PRJEB41218, sample SAMN15661785) | gut metagenome | host: Homo sapiens | place: Canada: London | collected 2015-08-20/2019-03-30 | study: EMG produced TPA metagenomics assembly of... | reverse complement strand
ATGGGCACCTATTACGCCATCTATATCTTTGGCAACGAGAACCTGTTCGGCGTTTTCTCCTGGGCCATCAATATTCCGCTGATCCTTGCACTGATCTTTACCCCCATGCTGGTCGCCAAATGGCATGGTATGTACAAACTGAACGTGATGAGTTACGGCCTTGCCACCATCAGCCGCGCTTTGGTTGCCGTAGCCGGATTTATGGGGGCCAGTGGCAATGTTGGTCTGATGCTGCTGTTCACCGCCATTGCCGCCCTGGGCCAGGGTCCCTGGCAAGGTGATATGAACGCCATGATCGCTGCCTGCTCAGAATACACGTGGCTGACCAAGCACAAGCGCGTGGATGGCACCATGTACTCCTGCACTTCCCTTGGTGTCAAGCTGGGCGGCGGCATCGGCACTGCCATTACCGGCTGGCTGCTGGCCGCCAGCGCTTTCGACAGAGCCCTGGCTGTTCAGCCGGACTCCTGCATCAATATGCTTAAAATCATGTACCTCATCATTCCGTTTGTGTTGGATGCCATCATCACCTTTATCCTTTCCCGTATGAAGGTGGAGGAAGCCAACGAAAAACTGCGCGCCGAACTGAACCACTGATATTCTCCATTCTCCTTCCCGCCCGCAGCCCCAAAGATTCTTTAGGACTGCGGGGCTATTTTATACGAAAAAGGCACGCTCTATGCAAAAATAGCATAGAGCGTGCCTCTGTATGTTTTATCTGATATTAAAGTTTCTTCAGTTCCTTCTTTTCGAAGGAACAAAATATCCCCGTAAAATCATCACAGATGCAGCACACGATCCTTGATTTCGGCGGTGCGGCCCTGGTTCCAGAACTGGGTACCGATGTAGCCGCAGGTACGGCGGGCAACGTTCAGCTTGCTCTGGTCGCGGTTATGGCAGTGCGGGCACTCCCACACCAGCTTGCCGTCATCTTCCACAATCTTGATTTCACCGTCATAGCCGCACACCTGGCAGTAGTCGCTCTTGGTATTCAGCTCGGCGTACATGATGTTATCATAGATGAACTGCATCACTTTGATGACAGCTTCCAGGTTATCCTGCATATTGGGCACTTCCACATAGCTGATGGCGCCGCCCGGAGACAGGCGCTGGAATTCGCTCTCGAACTTTAGCTTGGTGAACGCATCGATCTTTTCGGTTACATGCACATGGTAGCTGTTGGTGATATAGTTGCGGTCCGTAATGCCCGGCACAATGCCAAACCGCTTTTGCAGGCACTTGGCAAACTTGTAGGTGGTGGATTCCAGCGGGGTGCCGTACAGCGAGTAGTCGATATTTTCGGCGTTCTTCCACTCGTTGCATTTATCGTTCATGTGCTGCATCACGCTCAGGGCAAAGGGTTTTGCGGCGGGGTCGGTATGGCTCTTGCCAGTCATATATTTGCAGCATTCATACAGGCCCGCATAGCCCAGGCTGATGGTGGAGTAGCCGCCGTACAGCAGCTTATCAATGGGCTCGCCCTTTTTCAGGCGGGCCAGAGCGCCGTACTGCCACAGAATGGGTGCCGCATCGGACAGGGTGCCCTTAAGGCGGTTATGGCGGTACTGCAAGGCGCGGTGGCACAGTTCCAGGCGCTCATCAAAAATTTTCCAGAATTTATCCGGATCACCGCCGGAGGACAGGGCCACATCCGGCAGGTTGATGGTAACAACACCCTGATTGAAGCGGCCATAGTACTTCGGCTTGCCCGGCACATAGTTCTGGGCGTTGGCCACATTGTTCCAACCGGTGCCGGAACGGTCAGGGGTCAAAAAGCTGCGGCAGCCCATGCAGGTAAATACATCTCCGTTGCCCTCGGTCTCGCCCTTGGACAGCTTGTATTCCTTCATCTTTTTTTCGCTGATATAGTCCGGCACCATGCGCTTTGCGGTGCATTTGGCGGCCAGTTTGGTCAGGTAGAAATAGGGGGTGCCTTCGCGGATATTATCGTCTTCCAGCACATAGATCAGCTTGGGGAACGCGGGGGTGATCCAGACACCCTCCTCATTCTTAACACCCTGGTAGCGCTGGCGGAGCATTTCTTCCACGATAATGGCAAGGTCAGATTTCAGGCGCTGGTTTTCGCCCGCTTCGTTCAGGTACATGAATACCGTGATGAACGGTGCCTGGCCGTTGGTGGTCATCAGGGTAACGACCTGGTACTGGATGGTCTGCACACCGCGCTTGATTTCCTCGCGCAGACGGGCTTCAACGATCTGGGAGAGCTTTTCTTCACCGGGATCAATGCCCAGTTCCTTCATTTCCGCTTCGGTATCGCGGCGGATCTTTTTGCGGCTGATATCCACAAACGGTGCCAGGTGGGTCAGGCTGATGCTCTGGCCGCCGTACTGGTTGGATGCCACCTGCGCAATGATCTGGGTGGCAATGTTGCAGGCCGTGGAGAAAGAATGCGGTTTTTCGATGAGGGTACCGGAAATAACTGTGCCGTTCTGCAGCATGTCGTCCAGGTTGACCAGATCGCAGTTGTGCATATGCTGGGCGTAATAGTCAGCATCATGGAAATGAATGATGCCATCCTCATGTGCCTTTACAATCTCGGCAGGCAGCAGCATACGCATGGTCAGGTCCTTGCTGACCTCGCCGGCCATATAATCGCGCTGAACGCTGTTGACGGTCGGGTTCTTATTGGCGTTTTCCTGCTTGACTTCCTCATTGTTGCACTCGATGAGGGACAGAATGCGGTCGTCGGTGGTGTTATGGGTACGGCGCAGGCTCTGCACATAGCGGTAGGTGATATATTTGCGGGCCACCTCATATGCATTGGTCTGCATGATGGCGTCTTCCACCAGATCCTGGATCTCCTCCACGTTCATGGCGTGGTTGCGGCTCTGACATTCCTGCGCCACATCGTCGGCAATGGCCGTGATCTGTTCCTTGGTCAAGCGCTGGTTGGAGGCAACAACGTTGTTGGCTTTGGTCACCGCTGCAATAATTTTGGATATATCGAAAACGGCCTCGCTGCCGTTGCGCTTGATGATCTTCATGAACTGTTATCTCCTTACCTCAATAAAAGCTGCCGGGGTGATACCCCACGCCAAAACCGCTCCATGATTTTGGCGAGCGTATTTATCTTACCGCATCGACCCGGCAAAGTCAAGCCAATATACCACAATATATTGTATATAATTCGCTAATAGTACCCATATATGCCATATAGCGCGATGGGACGTTCAAAAAGATTTCAAAACAAAACGCCGAAAAAAGCGCTGGCTTTTTGGGTAAAATAGGCACTTTTTTCAAAGCTGCGATGATATGTGATTTTATCGTTCCCTGGCCGCTTGCTTTTGCCCGGCGCGGCTGGTATACTGGTGCAAGGCACCTGCCTATTGTGATGATTTACCGCGGCGCTATACAAGATATAGTGTTGCATGTTATAAGGAGGACCCCCGCGTGAACTACGCAACCATAAAATACTGCGATATTGCCAACGGCACGGGCGTGCGCACCAGCCTGTTTGTTTCCGGCTGCCGCCGCCACTGCCCGGAATGTTTTAACGCCGTTGCCTGGGATTTTGGTTATGGCCTGCCCTTTGATAAAGCCGTGCGCAATGAAATTTTGGGCAGCCTTGCCCCGGATTATATTGATGGGCTTTCCCTTTTGGGCGGCGAACCTTTTGAGCCGGAAAACCAGCGCGCGCTGGTGCCGTTCCTGCACGAAGTACGGGTGCTGTACCCCCACAAAACCATCTGGTGCTATACCGGCAATGTGTACGAAACTGAGCTTTTGCAGCCCAGTCACGCCCGCTGCGAAGTGACGGACGAGATGCTGAGCCTGATCGATGTGCTGGTGGACGGCGAATTCATCCCCGCGCAGCACGATATTTCGCTGCGGTTCCGCGGCTCCGGCAACCAGCGCATCATTGACCTGAACGCCACCCGCGCCGCCGGGCACACCATACTGTGGCAGGATGACCCGCTGTTTGCTGACCACAAGATGTAAGGCCGTGGGTTCACGTTTTTGCATTTTGTGTAACTTTTAACAAATTTGACTTGTATTTCTGCCCCGCAGGGTGTTATACTGACACTAATTTAAGGTTGTGCCAATCGTTCCAGGCACAACCGCCCCAAACAGCTGCCGGGCCAGTTTCCCGCGCACGAAAGGAGAAATTACTATGGCAAAATTTCATCTGATTCCCATTGTGCTGGGCGCAGCCATCGGTGTTGGCGTTTATGTTGTCAGCAAGTATCTGGCTCAGGACGAAGAGAGCGAACATATTGTGGATGACTCCGCATTTGACGACAGCGAGGATACCGAAAGCACCGAAGATGCGGACGAAACCGAAGAAAATGCCGACGAGGAAACCCCCGCAGAAGAACCGGCGGCAGAGCCTGCCCCGGACGAGGAGCAGCCCGCACCGATTGAGGAACCTGCCCCCGCTGAGCAGGCCCCTGTAGCGGAGCCTGCTGCCCCGGTGGAAGAACCCGCGCAGGAAGATGACGGCGTTACCATTCCCATCCAGAGTGGTAACGATGTGCCGAATGTGAATCCGGTCCAGGACAAGACCGAACCCGTTAAGCTGACGGAGGACGGCAAGGTGGACCCTACCACCATCGCCAAAGCCGAAGATTTCGGCGACTGGGAAGAAGAAACCGGCTGCAGAGGCTGAAGGCGAGACGATATAAATGACAACGCCGCAGGGAGTGCGTGATGCTCCCTGCGGCGTTTGTTTTTTTGTTTTGGGGGTAAATTTGTATTTGGAGGGAGAGCCTTTGCGTGCACGGCAGGGTTCTTCCCACGTTTTGGGGGGTAGCAGCGTGGCAAGGCCCGGCGGGCGGGACGATGCGAGCATCGTCCCCTACAAATCATTTGCAATGTTCGCGGCAATAGGGCAAGGTTTCTCCGCGGCGGGGTGAGGGCACCCCGCCCTACCGAATGTTTTATGTTCTATCACCCACTATAAAATGCTCCGTAGGGAACGGTCTTGACCGTTCCGGAACCATGCGGTAGATGCCACAATAGAATTTTATCGCAAGCCTTGGCTACAACATCCCACAAGGCATATCAAAGGGGACGATGCTTCCGCATCGTCCCCTACTTATTATTTTACGGGTTATGGCCGCCGGCAGTTCTTACACCACCCATTGCAGCAAAATGCCGCAGCAGGTGCCGCAGAACCAGAGCAGCCCTGTCATGAACAGGTTCTGTTTCCAGCTGGGGTTGACACGCCACAGCACAGCCAGACCAATACCTGCGCCGGAGCACAGCCCCGCAAAAAAGCTGCCAAAGGTAATAGCCCCGCCCATATACAGCTGAGCCAGCAGCACGCTGGCACCGCAGTTGGGTACAAGGCCGATCAGCGCGGCCATCATGGGCTGGAAAATGCCCAGACTGCCCAGGAATGTTGCGGCGGAATCTGCCCCGACAAAGCCAAAGATCAGCCCAATGATAAAGCTGAACACCAAGATGAACACAAAAATTTCCAGCGTGTGACGCAGTGCCGCCAGGAAAATGCTGCTGTGTTCCTCGTGTTCTTCGTGGCAGTCCACCTCATCGGCATGGCCCTCATAGCCGCCATACAGCCCTTTGGGCAGGATGCGGCGCAGCGGAACATCCAGCACAAAACCGGCCGCAATGCCAAACACGATTTTGAGCACCAGCAGCAGGCTCAGCTTGTTCCACAGGGTAGGCTCCGCCGCCAGCAGGGGGATGGCTTCATCCGATGTTGCCAGGAACACGGCCAGCAGCGTGCCGGGGGTAATGACCCGGCTGGCATAAAAGTTGGCCGCTACCGCCGAAAACCCGCACTGTGGTACGCAGCCCAGCAGTGCGCCGGGTACAAAGCCCCAGTGGCCGCCGCCAGCCAGCGCGTTTTCAATGCGCTCGCCATGGTGGCGTTCCAGCCATTCGATCAGCAGATATGCCAGATACAAAAACGGCAGCATTTTTACGCCGTCGATCAGCGCATCCAAAAAAGCATCAACAATAATTTCCATAATTCTCCTATCTGTTGCAAAGGTTGGGGTTGCAGAGCATAACATGGCCGCACGGTTCGGAGCAGCTGCCCGGAGCCATGCGGCCCTTTTTCATTTTTTACTGCCTTTGTTGGTTTCAAAGCCGCGCAGCAGCGCTACGGCTTCCCGCACACGGGCGGGAGAAATGCGGGTACGGAACCGCTCCATGCTGCGGGAAGAAAACGGCACATCATAGGTAAAGGAATCAAAGCCCAAAAAGTATTGCAGGTAGGGGCTTTCGCGCACGATCTCCACCGTTTCGCTGTCCGTTGTGCGGCACGCTGCACGAATCACCAGCACACCGAACGCCATGCGGGCCGGAATTGCCACCTTGCCGCCAGCAGCAAAATGGCCGCTGTACTCCTGTTCAATGGCATCCCAGTCAATGGCCTGGGCCAGGCGCACCCAGCGGTTCTCCTGTACCAGCTCGCCTTCATAGGGCGGCAGGTAGTCATCAATGCTCATCTGATGTTGAATTGTGCGGTACATGGTTGCACCATTCCTTTTTATGTCGTTCCCGTTTTTATTTTTCCCGCAAAAACACCTGGGATATATCTGAAAAGCCGAAAACTCAATCCAGTTCTTTGTTTTCAGATATCCCTTAATATCTCTGGATCAGGGGGAATATCATAGCCAGAACCGCCCAAGCGACCTGATACAGGGCCAGTGCCGGAAGCGGCAGCCCGGCCAGGCCGCCGGCCAGCGCCATGATCATGGCAAGAATGCAGCTGATGAGCACCGAGGCCGACAGCACCATCGAAGAACGGTGTTCCCCCTCTGCCGCACCCGCAGCGGCTTCCAGGCCGCCGACAAAGCTGGCAAAGCTGCCCAGGTGCAGCATGCTGCCTTCGCTTTCCGGCAGCCAGGCCACAGCGGGCTCCAGCGCCTTGTGTTCCTTGCCGCTCAGCACCTTGACGGTACCAACCGGCAGGTTATAAGCAGTCTGCAGCAGCGCTTCATCGCAGTTAAAATCATCACAGTCCACAATGAGCGAAAGTCCGGCGCGGCGCAGGGAATCCAGCACGGCGGCGGTATCGGGATCGCTCTGATAAGCCACCTGGAACATGCTGAACAGCTTGCCGGAAACCGCCAGGTAGATGACCCGGCGCTGGTTCACGGTATGGCGGCGTTCATATTCCATGCTGGGCAGCTGGATATCATAGGTATCCATCAGCCGGCGGGAGCCAATCATGACCCGCTCGCCGTTGATCCAGCCCACATAGCCCAGGCCGTCCAGCGTTTCCAGGTTTTCCACCTTGCACAGCAGCTTGCGGTTATCGCCCGTCATGCCAAGGAAGATATCTTTCAGCGGAGTATTCACATCGGCCAGCATGGAAGCGGAGTAGATGATGGCCAGCTCAATATCCTCTTTGCGCACCGGCTTGATGCCGCGCAGCGTGATGCACCCTTTGGGGAAAAGATCCTGCGCCGTGACCTGCAGCACGTTCACACGGCCCAGCAGTCGGATATCCTTCCAACCGGGGATGACCGCGCCGATCTGCGCGGCGCTGCGCTGCATCAGGCGCATGGGCATGGCGGAGATCAGCGTACCGGCCAGCGGCGCGCCCAGGCAGAGTACACCGGCCAGCGCGGTGAACGCCGTTCCGGCATCCTTGCGGTAAAGCAGGGTGAACAGGAATGCAGCCACGCCGCAGCCCAGCAGGATGCGGGCAAACTGCTGCTGGTTTTTATCCGATGTGCGGCGGGATTCGCTGCCCGCCAAAAAGCCTTTCATCAGGCGGGTGGGACGGCTGACCAGCACATTGGGGCGCGGTTCCGCCAGCCCGGCGGTCACGGTGCGCAGTACCCCGGCATCTTTGAGCCGGTATGCCACAGCGTGGTCCATCCCGGCGCTGACAAGGGTAAAGTTATCCCGGATGGTGTGGGCGTCGATTGCCTTGCCTGCAGCGTTGCCGCACAGCAGCAGCGCTGCGGGGCCGGTCATCAGGCAGAGGGTTGCGGGGTTATACCATTCCGGCTTTGCCAAAAACATGATACATTGCAGGATGGAGGCCACCGCGGCCATGGCGGGCATGGTATCTGCGGTATTGCCCCGGCGCATGCTGATCAGCCCGGCCAGGCCGCCCAGCATCGTCTGCCAGCACAGGGCCGCGCTGGCAGCAAGCAGGATCAGCATGGTCACCAGCAGCGGTTTGGTGCTGGCTGTGGTATCCAGCGGGCCAAGATTGGCTCCGGTGGCCGCCATAGTGCCCAGAACGATCATAATCAAGGCTGCAGCGCCCACAGCGATTGCTGTGCCGGTGGTGATCATCACCCGCAGTTCCAGGTCATGGCGCACCACGGGGGCATCATCGGTGCTTTCGTATTCGTGGCGGTGCAGAACGGCGGCCTGTGCGGCAAAAGGCGCTTCGCCATCGGGGGTGGTTTCGTCCTTCGGCTTGCCTGCAAACTGGAAGAGGTTAAAGCCTTTGCCGGGCTTTTTCTGTTCCGGCGCTTCCGGCTCCGCCCCGGCGTTGGGGTCGCTCAGGTACTGGGCAGCCGCCTGGTAATCGGTATCGGTCTTTTCTGTTTTTGCCTTTGAATCCGATTTGATCTTTTCCAGGTTGATGGACTGTTCAATGCCGCGCACAAATTCCGCGGTATTGGGCTTTTCATCCACCAGGGGGCCGATCAGCTCCTCAAAGCTTTCTTCCTTTTTTTTCGGGGCGGGCTTTTTCGGTTCTTCCGGCTGCTCTTCCACCCCTTCGGCAATCTCGCTCAGGCGGATCTGCCCGGTCAGGGTCTGGGCCAGCTCCTGCGGCAGTTCCTCAAAGGTATCGCCGCTGGCGGGTTCTTCCTGCACGGGGGCAGCTTTGGGCGCGGGCTTTTTGCGGCGCGGCGGCAGGGCTGCGTTCAGTTCATGCAGGAACGACTGGGTGCTTTCCGGTGCGGGCTCGTCCCCCAGCTGCATGGTAAAACCGGTGGTCGCCTGCGGGGCAGGCGCGGGCTGCGGCTGCACCGTATCGTTTGGGGTCATGACCGGCTCACCCACGGGTTCCGCTTCGCGGCGGGGGGCAGACCGAGTGAACGGCATGGTGCGTTCCCGCTCCTTGCGGGGGGTGAACTCCACGGTATCCCGCTTTTTATTTTTGCGGTAAACATTGGGCTGCGGTTCCGGCTGCGGGGCCGGCTCATCCTTCGGAAGCAGCGGTTTGCCTGTGGCGGCAAACTGGGAAGTCTGCCGCCCAGAGATGGAAAGCCCTGCGTTGGTAGCGGTCAGGCGGGGCATCTCGCCCGTTTCCTCTGTTTCCGGCTCCTCCCGGGGCTGTTCCGGAACCTCCCAGTTTTCTACCGGGGCTGTATCCGGCTCGCCCTCATACGGGTCATAGGATTCCAACTCGTCATAGACATCGTGCTTTTTGCCGCCGAACAGGCTGGTAAAAAAGCCTTTTTTCTTTGCAGCGTGGTGGCGGGGCGGCTCTTGCTCGCGCAGCTCCATCTCGTCCGGTTCATCCTGTGGCAGTTGTTCTTCCAGCTGCTGGGTGCTCTGGTTTTCCACCCTGCCGCTGACCGAAACATTGATCGGCTCAAACTCTCCGGTATCGGTAGCATATCCAAAGCCAAACAAGCCCTTTTTCTTGGGGGTCTGCTGGCGCTCCTGCTCGGACTTCATGTCATCCGGAACAACGGCCACGCTGGTGCCAAAAAAGTTGGTAAAATCTTTTTTGCCTTCATCCAGGAACTTGCTGTCCGCTTCCGGCACCATGCGGCCCAAAAAGGCTTTGATGATGCTGGTGCGGGTGGTATCCCCTGATGTTGCATCCGCCGGTCTTGGTTCCGGCTGCGGGGCCGGTTTTGTCTCCGGCTGTACCTGCGGGGCTGGCTGCTGGGGCACAGTTTGTGCCGGGGCAGGGCGGGCAGGCTGCGGAACAGGTTCCGAGCGCACCGGCTGAGCCGGTTGTACAGTTTGTATATTATTTTGTTTTTCTACTTTAGGCTCAACTTCCGGCATGCGGCGCGGCTCCGGCACAGAAGCAGGCCGGCGGGCCGGGGCAGCGGGGCCGGGTTTATTCTTTTTGGCAGCCCGCATACTGGGCAGATCGCCCAGCAGGTCGTCCAGCACAGCGGTGGAAAACCGGTCCTCGGTGTTAAAATTATTGCCTTTGCCCAGCGTGATATCCGGCAGGTCCTCTTTCTGGATGGGCCCCAATGCCGAACCGCCGCCGGAGGATTCCTCCATGCTGCCGTGGCCCAGGCTTTGCAGGATGGCATCCACCTGGCGGTCTGTTACACTATCCCGGATGCCGCGTTCGGCCTGCTCATGGCTGAGCTCTTCCAGAATGCGATCCACGGAATCATTTGTACGTTTGCTTGGCATGTTGTTCTCCCCTTTGGTATGGGATTCCTTTTTTTTGCGCAGCCGTTACTTGCGGCGCTGCATGATGTTGTACATCAAAATACCGGCGGCCACGCTGACGTTATAACTGTCCACACCGGTTTCGCCACCGGCCATATCCAGCGTAACGGCAGCATCGCACAGCTTGCGCACCAGTGCGCCGGGGCCTGCGCCCTCGCTGCCCAGCACCAGCGCCACCGGGCCGGAAAGATCGGTCTTTTCCAGCGGGGCACCGCCCAGGTCGGCACAGTAAACAAAAATATTCTGCTTTTTCAGGTCACGGATGGCCTGCGGCAGATTGGCGACCCGCGCCACCGGGATGCGGGCAGCTGCCCCGGCGCTGGATTTCATGACCGTGCCGGTCACGCCAACGCCGCCGCGCCGCGGGATGATTACGCCGTGGGCACCGCACAGCAGGGCACTGCGCAGGATTGCGCCCAGGTTGTGGGGGTCCTCGATGCCGTCACACAGCACGAGGAACGGCGGTTCGCCGCGGTCTTTTGCGATCTGCAAAAGTTCCTCCACGCCAACATACTGGATGCGGGCAGCCCAGGCCGCCACACCCTGGTGGTCCTGGGTACCGCACAGCTTTTGCAGCTTGCCGGCGGGTACACGCTTGATGACCGCCCCGGCCGCTTTGCCCAGCGCGGTATAATACCCGGCCATGCGCGGCTCCATGCTGTCTGCCAGCAGCAGGGTGTCCACCCCGGCTTCGCTTTTCAGCAGTTCGGTCACGGGGTTTTTGCCCCATACCAGGGCGGTATCCTGCTCCTCGGGGCTTTTGTCTGCCTTGGCCTGGGGGGCCTGCTGGGGCATGCGTTTTTTATTTTCCATCTGCAATGTGGTTACTCCTTAAAACGATTGGGTAAAGCCCTGTGCGGCGGCGTTTGGCAGCCATTTTGCCGCGTATGGCAGCCCGCACAGCTTTCTGGCATGATTCGATAATTATACAGATATAGTATAGCACATTTCCTATGCTTTTGTCACCTTTTTCCTTGGCGTCAAAAGTACAGATTTTTCACCCTTTTGCGCGGTGCTTTTGTGCGTGTTTTCGCGGTTTATACAAACCGTACTGGAAAGGTTTTCCTTTGAAGATGTTGAAAACCCTGTTGAAAGCGTGGAAAACTCGCTTGTATGGCCAGTTTTCCACCGTTTCAGGGGATGTTTTCAACATATTGTGGAAAACCTTTCAACATAACAGTACGGATAAACACCCCCGCTCACTGGGCAAACTACCAATTTTACCCCCGTTTTTGCGGGTAAAACTTACAATTATTACGGGGGTTTTGCCCGTTTTTTCACTTTCCACAGGTTTTCCCCACCCCGTTTGTGGACAAAAAGCGAAAAGTTCATCCTGCATGTTGAATGCAAAAATTCCCCACAAAATTCCATCCTGTTCAGGCCATTCCGGCTGCGGCAAACCAGTCCGCCGCAGCCCGCAGAACGGGCGCGGCATTGCTGCCCCCGCCGCCGTATTCGATCACCACCGCCACCGCAAACCGCGGCTGCTGCACCGGCCCATACCCGATGAGCACCGAGTTTGTGTAGTGGGTGCCATCCGGCAGCGTGCCCGCCAGTTGGGGGCTGCCGGTCTTGCAGGCAAGGGGAATGGGCGATTCCCGCAAAGTGCGCAGCGTTTGGGCCATCTGGGCCATACCCTCCCGGATGGGGGCAAACACTGCCGCCCCGCCGGGTGCCTGGGCTAAAACTTCCGGCTGCGCCTGCCAGGTTATATTCCCAGCGACATCGGTGGTGTTTTGGGCAAAATGCAGTGCCGGGCGCTGGCCATCCCGCGCAAGGGCCCCGGCATAGGCCGCCAGCTGCAACGGGCTGACCGACGTGTTGCCCTGCCCGATGGCCGCCATCAGTGCAAGGCCCGCCTGATAGTTCTCATCGGTGCTCCAGGTCAGGCGGCCTGTTGTTTCCGGCAGCTCAGTACCGCAGGGTGCTCCAAGGCCCAGCTGCTGAGCGGTAGCGGAAAACGTATCCACCCCAAGGCGGCGGCCGACATCATAAAAATAAATGTTGCAGCTGTGGCGCAGCGCCGTAACCATGCTGACGGCCCCGCGGTGCCCCAGCTGCAAACAGCGCGGCTGGTAACCCGCATAGTAGGTGTACCGCCCGCCGCAGTTTACAGTGCTTTGCGGGGTAATGATCCCCGCCGTCAGGGCCGATGCCGCTACTGCCGGTTTGAACGCCGACCCCGGCGCATATTGGCCGTTCAGCACCCGGTTGACCAGCGGCGATGTTTCGGCTGCAGTCAGGGCGGCATAGTCCTGCCGCCAGCTGGCAAGGTTATAATCCGGCAGGCTGACCGCCGCCAGAACGCCGCCGGTCTGCACATCCACCACCACAGCCGCCCCGGCGCAGGCTTCTTTGCCCTTGCCTTCCGGCTTTGTGGCCTGTAAAGTTTCAATTTGCTGCTGCAATGCGCTGCGCAGGGTGCGCTGCAAATCAGCATCCAGATAGAGATGCAGGGTGTCCCCGGCCTGCGGGGTAGTCTGCACAGTTTCGATCCGCGTATGGCGGCTCCGATCCACCGTCACGTTCAGGCTTCCCGCTCTGCCGCGCAAAGCGTCCTCCCAGGCGGCTTCCAACCCCCATTGGCCGATGGATTCATCCATGGCAAGGCCTTGGGCCTTTTTCTGTGCCCACTGCTCGGCGCTCATGGCCCCCACGCCGCCCAGCAGCTGCGGAGCGAGGGTGCCATCCACCGCCGTGCGGGTACCGCGGGCAGTCAGCCGCACCGCCCCGCTCTGGGGCAGACCGGCAGCCAGCAGGCTCTGGCACTGTGCCTGGGTCAGATTTTCAGCCAGCGGCAGTTCCCCCGCCGAAACGGCAGAACAAAAGGCGGCAAGCTGTGTTTCCACATCCTTGCCGCCTAGATCCAGTTCTTTTAACGTTTGCAGGGTCTGCGCCATCTCGGTGTCCGGTGGGGCCGGAACGCAGAGCGCCAGGTCATACACGGTATCATCCTGCACCAGCACCGTGCCGCTGCGGTCCACAATGCTTCCCCGCGCCGCCGGGATGCGCACGGTATAGCTGGTCTGAGATGCCTGTTCCAGCTTTTTAGCATAGTGATCCGCCATGGTAAACTGCATCCAGTACAGCCGCACCAAAAATGCCGCAAACACGGCAGTGCAGAAAATCAGCAGGAACCACACCCTCTTTTTGCCGTCTTTTTTCATGCGCACCTCCCGGCAGGCCGCCGCCCGCTTTGGTTTGTTCTTTATTATACCAGTATTATACAAGGTTTTGCCGCAGCTGTCAGCCCCCGATGAAATACAGGCAGTCGGTTTCATCGGCGGTGTCTTCCAGCGGGGCGCGCAGGGTCAGGCCACCGGGGTCGGGCTGGGGCGCTGCTGCCAGCTGCCCGGCCCAATACTGTCCCTGCGCGGTAACGGCCAGCTCCCCCGCTGCCGCCTTACAGCTGCAGGGCAGGCCGGTCACCCACAGGGCTCCGTTCTGGCGGGTCAGCGTGCCAAGGGCCTGCCCCACCAGAGCCGGGACCGCCCCCGCTCCGCTGCCCGCCGGGGACACCGTGCCATGCTCCCCTGCAATGCCCGCAAAACGACCGCTGCGGTCCAGCACGGCAGCCCCCGCCTGCACCGGCTGCGCCAGCAAAAATCCGCCGGGCCAGCGGGCGGCGGTCCACACGGGCTCCCAGCGTTCGCCGTCCGTCTGCCTGCTTTGCAAAAAATTGCGCAGGGCGGCGTTTTCTTCGGCATCCGGTTCGTGTTCTGCCAGCCGGCGGCGCAGGGCAAACAGCTCCCGCTGCATCACGCTCATTTGGGCGGCATAGTGTTGGGCCAAGGCATCATCCAGCCGCCGGGGCAAAGCCGCACCCCACACGGCCATGCTAAGCAGGGCAAGGCCCGCCAGCCCCAGCAGCAGCGCACAGAGCCGCCGGAGCGTTTTGTGCCGTCTGTGCGGTGTCGGGCGCGCAAGATCCAGCCCGTCCCGTTCTTTTCGTCTGGTATGCCGCATGGTACGCCGCCCGCCTTTCGCTCATTGTTGTCTCCACAACTATATGTTTGCCCGCCCCCTGCTAGACTTTGGGGGCGGATTTGATATAATAGAAGAAACCAAACCAAATGTTAAGGAGTACCTGCCATGCCTGCCACTTTGCTTGTTTTAGATATTGACGGCACCCTGCGCCCCCATGGGGAGCCGCGCGTGCCCAAAGAAAATGCCGATGCCCTGCACACCGTGCAGAAAGCCGGGGTCAAGCTCGTGATCGCCACGGGGCGCTGCCGGGCAGAGATCCCCGCCAAAATGCTGCGCGGTATCCGGCCGGATTACTGGATCTGCGCCGCCGGTGCCCAGGTGGAGGATGCCGCCGGGACCGCCCTGTACACCAGCCACATGACTGCCGAGGAAATGTACGCTCTGGTGGATTTTTGCGAGGATTATGAGCACCCGCTGGGATTCAGCTATTCGGACGGCGGGTATGTTTACCTGGATTATGAGGCCTTCCATATGCAGGAGAAAGCCGCTGCACTGGAAGGCTGCCTGAAAGACGGCGAGGACCAGGACCGCCACCTGTTGGATATGCCGTTTTCCGCGTTCGGCATGCTGGCGGCGGAAGATATCGCCAAGTTCCAGGCCAAATACGGCTACCTGGGGCTGCAGTTCCTGCCCTACCACGTGACGGGGTGCGATATCCTGCGCGCCGGACAGGACAAGGCAACCGGCCTGCAGGCGCTGCTGGACCATCTGGGCCTGACCGCCGCGGACTGCATTGCCGTGGGCGATGGTCCCAACGATGCCGGAATGCTGGCGCTGGCCGGGCGTTCCTACTGCATGGCGGACGGCATGGCGAGCGCCAAAGCCGCCGCCAAGGCGCTGGCCCCCGCCGCTGCACCCGATGGCATTGCCCAGCTGTGCCGCAGCCTGTGGCCGGAGACATTCCGTTGAACACCAAACAACCGTACACCCATGTGGGGCCGGGGCTGCCCCCACTGTACGGCGCACAGGCCAAAGCGCTGATCTTAGGCAGCTTTCCCAGCCCAAAGAGCCGGGCACAGGGGTTTTATTACGGCCACCCGCAGAATCGGTTCTGGCCGCTGATGGCTACCCTGACCCACAGCCCCACCCCCGCATGGGAGGATCTGGATGCCAAACGCGCCATCATCATTGGCAGCGGGCTGGCGGTGTGGGATGTCATCCACGCCTGCTCCATCCGCGGGGCATCGGATGCTTCCATCAAAGATGTGGAACCGAATGATCTGGCAGCCCTGGTGAACCGCCTGGGCGTACAGGCCATTTTTTGCAACGGTGCCACCAGCGGCAGGCTGTACCGCAAATACGCCCAGCCCCTGACCGGGTTGGAAGCTGTGGTGCTGCCCTCCACCAGCCCGGCCAACGCGGCGTTTACCATGCCGCGGTTGCTGGACGCCTGGGGCACTGCGCTGGAAGGATATGTGAACAAACCGTAAAAAGCGCAAAAAAGCGCCGTTTTGCCGCCCGAAAGGGGCAAAATTGTTTGCATTGTCCCCGCCGTTGCACTATAATGAAAGGGTATTCCCTTTGCTCCGGCGTTTGCCTTTGCCGGGGCGCACCTTACTACAAGGAGCTTTGAACCCATGAGCAAGTGGATCGAAAAGCGCACCCGCCCGGTTCTGCCGCTGTACCTGGCTGCACTGACCTGGCCGGTTGCTTCCCTGATTCTGCCGCCCTACCGGCTGGTGAACCTGGTTATCATTGCGGCACTCAGCGCTGTGGTGTATCTGATTTCTTCCCGCTTCTGCCCCACGCGGGTGCAGCGGGTGGAGCAGCCCTACGCCACCGGCAGCGAGAACACCGACGCCATGCTGAACGGCATTGCCGCCAACCTGGACGCGCTGCACAAGCTGAATGACGCTATCCCGGATGCCGAACTTTCCCGCCAGCTGGACCGCATGGAAAAGGCCGGGCGCGGCATTGTGCAGGCGGTAGAGCAAAAGCCGGATAAAGCCCGCACCGTGGACCGCTTTGCACGGTATTATCTGCCGGAAGTGGTCAAAATCATGAGCGCATACGCTCAGATGGAAAAAGGCGGCATTACCGGCGAAAACGCCGCCCAGATCTTGAGCGAAGTACGCCGCAACGCGGGCACCATGGCCACCGCGTTTGAAAACCAGCTGGACGCCCTGTATTCCGCAGAGGCAATGGATATTTCAACCGACATCGAAGTGCTTGAAAACATCATGCGCGGCCAGAATTTGACCTGATGTTCCCAACCCAAAATATAAAAAGAAGAAGAGAAAGGACTTGCCACTATGTCTGATCTGGATTTTGACCTGAACGCCCCCGCAGCACCTTCCCTGACCTTGGATGCGGCCCCTGCCGCCCCCACCCTGACCCTGGATCCCGAAGCGGATGCCAAAGTGGTGGAGGAAGCCAAAAAGGCTACCCCCGTTACCGTGGAAGATACCCCACTGAGCCCCGAAGAGCAGAAGATGGTGCAGGATTTTGCCGAGAAGATCGACTTGACCAACTCCCAGATGATTTTGCAGTACGGCGCCGCCAGCCAGAAAAAGCTGAGCGATTTCTCTGACAGTGCACTGTCCCGTGTGCGTACCAAAGATATGGGCGAAACCGGCGAGCTCATCACCCAGCTGATCGGCGAGCTGAAAGGCTTTGATGCCACCGAGGAAAGCCAGAAAGGCTTCCTGGGCTTCTTTAAGAAAAAGTCCAACGAGCTGGAAGCCCTGAAATTGAAGTACGATAAAGCCGATGTGAACGTGGAACGCATCAAGGCCCAGCTGGAAGACCATCAGGTGACCCTGATGAAAGACATTGCCATGCTGGACAAGATGTACCAGCTGAACCTTGTCTACTTCAAAGAGCTGAGCATGTATATCCTGGCCGGCCGCAAAAAGCTGCAGCAGGTGCGGGAGAATGACCTGGCCGCCGCTGAAGCCAAAGCCAAGGCATCCGGCCTGCCGGAAGATGCCCAGGCCGCCCGCGATCTGGCCGACCAGTGCGACCGTTTTGAAAAGAAGCTGTATGACCTGGAGCTGACCCGCAACATCTCCATCCAGATGGGCCCCCAGATCCGCCTGATCCAGTCCAATGATACCATGATGGCGGAAAAGATCCAGACCACCATTGTGAACACCATCCCTCTGTGGAAGAACCAGATGGTTCTGGCCCTGGGCATGGCACACAGCCAGCAGGCCATGCAGGCCGAGCGCGCCGTGACCGATGCCACCAACGAGCTGCTGCGCAAAAACGCCGCAACCCTCAAGCAGGGCACCATCGACATCGCCAAAGAGTCTGAGCGCGGCGTGGTGGATATTGAGACCCTGCAGCAGACCAACCGCGATTTGATCAACACGCTGGATGAACTGAACAAGATCCGCGCAGACGGCAAGGCCAAGCGCGCCGCCGCCGAGCAGGAGCTGGGCCGCATTGAGGGCGAGCTGAAGCAGAAGCTGTTGGAAATCAACAAGTAATTATTTTTAGGGTGCATCCTTGCACCCCCGTTAAGTGAGGACGACCCATGCAGTTGGAGCAGCAGGAAACATTTGAGATCAAAGGCCCGCAGCTGGAAGTGTTTGGCCAGGTGGAAAGCAAACTGCCCTCCCCCGCCAAAAAGCGGCCTTTTGCGGCCGGGTTCCTGGCCGTGATGGTGCTGGTTTCGGTGTTTGGCATTGGCGGCGTGCAGCTGAAAAGCCGTTACCGCAATGTGGCTGAAATTTACACCAGCGAGGTTGACAAGCACGGCAACAGCATCCAGGGGGATTTTACCACCCTGACGGATACCGCTGCCAACCTGATGCGTGCCTGCCAGAAAGTGCTGGGCGAAGCTGACAGCAGCTGCACCACCGTAGCAGACCTGCTGGCCCAGTGGCAGGATACCGCCATTGCCCCGGCCGCGCAATATGCGGTCATCCACCAGCTGGATAACGCTGTGGACGCCATGTACACCGCCGCCAAGGCAAAAGCCACCGGCGATGCGCTGGACCAGATCAACAGCCTGGATGCCAGCTATGTGAGCACCCAAAGCATTTTGCAGCGCGAAATTGCGCAGAATTATACCACCGCTGCCCAAAGCTACAACACCATGGCTTCCGGTTTCCCCGCCAATGTGATCGGCACATTGTGGGGGGCCGGGCAGGTGGAGCTGTATGCTGCGCAGTAACCCCGGAAAGGAGGGGCCGGATGAAAATTTTGACCCGCACCGCAGCCGCCGTTCTGGCGGCTGTGACCGCGGCGGCAGTCTGGGCGGTACCGGCAGCGGCAGCTGCTTCCGTTCAGGGCATCAGCAGCACCAGCTGCATTGCCGATAATGCCAATATTCTAAGCCGCGATACCGAAACCTATATCACCAACATTTCTGTTGCCCTGCAGGAAAACTGCAGCGGTGCGCAGATCGGCGTTTACACCACCGATTACGTCGGCAACAACACCATGGAAGGCTATGCCTACGAGGTGTTCCAGGCATGGGGCCTTGGCAGCGCTGACCAGGACAACGGCATGGTGCTGCTGATGGCCACCGGGGACGACAACTATTGGGCCACCCCCGGCGAAGGGCTGGAAAGCGCGTTTTCCGGCAATGTGCTGAGCGATCTGCTGTATGATAACCTGGAAGCTTCCTGGGCAAAGCAGGATTACGATACCGGCGCACGCAAAACCGTGCTGGCCATGGCCGAGCGCATCTGCGATGTATATGGCGTCAGCCTGGATATGGACGCGATCGGCTCCGGCCTGGCAGATTCTTCCGGCAGGATTGTGGAAAACACCCAGAGCCGCAGCAATGGAGGGGCGGTGCTTACCTTGATTTTACTGACGATTATTATTGCAGTGATCGTGATTGCGATCCTGAAAACGCCGCGCGGACCCCGCGGGCCGCAGGGTCCCGCCTACACAGGCGGCCGCCGCGGGCCGAACGTATTCTTTTTCGGCGGACCGGTTTACCGGCCGCGCCGTCCCCGGCGTCCTCCCCCGCCGCCCCCTCCGGGCGGTGGTTTTGGTAATCCCGGCCCACGCCCCGGCGGCGGCTTTGGTGGGCCTGGCCCCGGTGCTAGACCTGGCAGTTTCGGTCCGCGCCCCGGCGGCGGCTTTGGCGGAATGTCCGGCGGGTTCCGTTCCGGCGGCGGCAGTGCCCGGCCGGGTGGCGGTGCCGGGCGCAGCGGCGGGTTCAGCGCCCCGCGCGGCGGGGGCGGCAGCTTCCGTGCCGGCGGCGGTTCCACCCGCGGCGGCGGCGCCGGGCGCAGATAACGCCTTTGCCCGTTGAGCGGGTTTGAAGTGCCCCAAAATTAGACAAAGACAAGAATTAAGTAACCTGAACGGTCTGAATCCTGTATTGCACAGGGTTCAGGCCGTTTCGTTTTCATTGAATTCGGCGGTCAATGCAATCGGCAATAGTCTTTTCAAGCTGCTCAATAGAATGGAATCTCTCCAAACAAAACCATTCTGCCTTGCGCAGGCCGAAGAAATTTTCATCAACAGCGTTATCCAGTCAAGTTGCTTTTCGAGACATGCTCAGTGTAATGCTTTCCCCTTGGCATACCAAAACACCCCATTTGTTAGACAGTAATACCATACTGTCTAACAAATGGGGTGCAGTTCAATTGGCAGACGGGGCGTTTTTGTGCGCTTTTAGTTGCCTTTTTTACTTTTCAGGTACAAGAGATAGGCTTTTTTAACATCTTGCCGTATACCATCTGTGTCTCCTGATGAGGCGGTCAGGCTGACACCCGAGGAGCCAAGAATGGTGCTGGAAAGAGGATTTTTCTTACATTGCTGGAATGAGGGAGCTAACTTGTACGTGCGATATTCTGTGGCTGAATATCCTAAGACATTGCCACCGGTTGCCATAACTTTATTATTGAGTTTCATCGTATAACCTGCATAAAAATATGTTTCACCTGCGTACTCCGCAACAGCAATGCGATTTGGATAATGTATGGGATAACTGTCAAATTGTTTACTCCAAGTCTGGTAATTGTTTACAATGGTTTCAATTTCTTCCTGCTGGGCAGACGTGAGAGAAGGCTCCGCTTCCTTGCGAAAGGAGACAACGCTGACAAAAATAAGTAAAACAGCCGCGATAATTACAGGAACGAGATTTTTTCTGTTCAAGCCCATAGATTTTAATCTCCTGTTTCATCAGATTTTGAGGAATCATCGGAGAAATTCTGCAGTTCAGCTCCACATTTGCTGCAGAATTTTGAACCAGCAGGGTTTTTGGCCTGACAAACAGGGCAAATACAAAGGTGACTTACGGTATGTGACTGTGTTTGTGGTTTTATGGTTAGATAGTTTTTAGAGGTCGTTGACGGAAAATAGATGTTTTTGATTGCTTTAGAAGCACAAGAAACACATAAGATAAGTCCAACTATAAGCATAATGAGAACCTGTGTCTCGTGAGCTGTAAGAGGGGGGCTATAGGTATAACGGCCGTTCATATCACTATGCATTGTGCCAATTTGAACAAGGGTGAAAAAAGCGCCAACGGCAGCGAAAATGATATTGAGCAATGTATCCAGAAATGATGTGCTGCTTTTTCCTGACGACTGATTTACTTTAGCTCCACAATAGGGACAGGTTTCAACGGTATCACTGATTTGATGACCACATTCGTGGCAGATTTTTATTGCCATTATAATCACAAATTCCTTTCACAAGATGATTTCGTAATGATGTGGAACAAAAAAATTACTACCCTCCTTTTCTTTGAAATTGTGCGATGAAATAAGATTCTATTGCTATTTTACCACCGTTTGATAGTATATCAAGCACTATCAAACACTAGTACGGTATACTTCTGATAATTTATTGTGATAGGAAATACCGCATGTATTATTTGAGTCGTTTGCGTGATTTGAGACAAGACCGTGATTTAAAGCAAAAAGAAATTGCGGCACTGCTGAAAATAGATCAGCGCGTCTACAGCACCTATGAGACAGGAAAAAGAGAAATCCCGCTTCGCCATTTGGTTTTTCTGGCGCAGTATTACCATACAAGTACCGATTATCTGCTGGGATTAACGAATGAAGAGAAGCCCTACCCGGCGATCAAAACAAATCATCGAGTAGGAGACTCTCCCAAATAGAGTGCCGACCAATGCACAGTGGCTTGGCCGCATAAGTGCAGAGACTCGCAGCAGGACACCTTTGCCTTCGGCTAACACTTCTTACTGTCAAGCGTATAGAGTGGTCTTTTGCCGCCTCATTGTTTCCATGCCGGACGCACGCAGCAAAAAGTCCCGGCCCCCTGTGTTGAATGCGCACAGGGGGCCGGGGCTTTTATGGTTTTATTTATGGATCATACGAACGGGTTATAGAACCGGCCGTACCGGATGGTAACAAACAGGCTGACCAACAGCAGCGCTGCGCCAAGAGCCAGGGCGGCAAAATCCCGCCTGGCAAAGGGGCGCTGGGTGTACCAGGTGCGCTTGCTGTTTTTGCCAAAGCCACGCAGCTCCATGGCGTTGCTGATGGTATCAATGCGGTTCAGGCTGGTCAGAATCAGCGGCAGCAGAATACTGACCGAATTCTTGAGCCGCGCAAAGAACGGTTCGCTTTTGCCCAGCTCCACGCCGCGGGCCTGCTGAGCCTGGCTGATGCTGTGGTAGTCGCGCTGAATATCCGGGATATAGCGCAGCGCAATGGCAACCGAGTAGCCAACCTTATAGGAGATGCCGATGCTGTTCAGGCTTGCGGCAAACTCGCTGGGGTTAGTGGCGGAAATAAACAAGATAGCCACCGGCAGTGCCACAAAGTATTTGAGCGAGATATTGACCATGTAGAACAGCTGCTCCGCCGTTACATCATACCGCCAGAACAGATGGAACAGCACATGCCGCGTGCCGTACAGCGTGGTGCCCTGGTTGGGGTCAAACAAAAAGATGAACAGGTTATTCAGCAGCAGGAATACCAGCATAAAGATCAGCATAAACCGCACTTCGCGCAGTTTGATGTGGCTGAGCTTGAACGCTGCAAAGCTGACGGCCATCAGCCCCAGCAGCACCCAGGTGTTATAGGTGATCATGCTGGCAAAGGTAAACAGCAAAAAGAATGCCAGCTTGGTGGTGCCGGTCATTTTGTGAACAACGCTTTGGCGCGGCAGGTAATTGAGCACGGTATTAGCAGCCATGTGTGCGCACCTCCCTGTCTTCATGGATAAAGCGTTCTACAAAATCTTCCGCCGGGGCAATGCCGCAGCGGTTGGCAAGGGTAAACAGGCTGGTTTCTTTCAGCGCAGCCTGCTCGATGAGTTCAGGGTCACACAGCACGGCAGCAGCGCTGCGGTCGGCAATCAGCTGGCCGTCACAGAACACCAATGCGCGCGGGGTGTATTCCAGCATCAGGTGCATATCATGGGTGATCATCACCACGGTCACGCCCTGCTCATTCAGCCCGCGCAGGAACTCCATAATGTCGGTATAATGGCGGAAGTCCTGCCCCGCGGTGGGTTCGTCCAGAATGATCAGTTCCGGCTGCTGCACCAGCACGCTGGCAATGGTTACACGCTTTTTCTGGCCAAAGCTCAGTGCGGAAATGGGCCAGTTGCGGAAGGGGTACAGCCCACAAACCTTCAATGTATCTTCCACCCGCTGGCGGATCTGCTCCTGAGTCATATCGCTGCCCTGCAAGGCCAGCGCAACTTCCTCAAAGATCATGGTTTTGGAGATCATCTGGTTGGGGTTCTGCATCACATAGCCAATGTGCTGGGCGCGGCGGCGGATGTTATCCTGCGCCAGGTCACGGCCATTCAGCAGCACCTGGCCCTGCTCCGGGGTCTCGAACCCGCAGATCAGCTTTGCCAGCGTGGATTTGCCCGCGCCGTTGCGCCCCACAATGCTGACCATCTCGCCTTTGCCGATGGAAAAGCTGATGTCATGCAGGGTGCTCTGCCCCTTGGTATAGCCAAAGCCAAGGCCGCGCACTTCCAGCAGGTGCTCCGGTGCGGGGCCGGGTTCCGGCAGCGGCAGGGCGTGGAACCACTTGTGCAGGCGGGCGGTATCGGCATTATCCAGCACCACGGTGTCCACATGGGCAGGGTGTTTTTCCGGTGTGATGGCAATGCCCGCATAGCGCATGGCCGTCAGGTACAGCGGCTCCCGGATGCCGTTTTCGGCCAGCATATGGGTAGCCAGCAGCTCGTCCGGGCGCAGGTCAGCCAAAATAGTACCCTCATTGACCAGGATGATGCGGTCCACATTGCGCCACAGCACATCCTCCAGCCGGTGCTCAATAATCAGCACGGTGGTATCGGTCTTGTGCTGGATTTCATCGATCAGCTCAATGGCCTGCTTGCCGGTGGCGGGGTCCAGGCTGGCAAGGGGTTCATCAAACAGCAAAATTTTAACCTGATCCACCATAACGCCCGCCAGGCTGACGCGCTGCTTCTGCCCGCCGGAAAGCTCATGCGGGGCATGGTCCAGGCGGTTTTCAATGCCCACCAGCTCTGCGGCATGGCGGGTGATCTCGTGCATTTCCTTTTGGGGAACACAGCTGTTTTCCAGCGCAAAGGCAATGTCCTCGCCCACCGTCAGGCCAATGAACTGGCCGTCCGGATCCTGCAGCACCGTGCCCACGTGGGCCGAAAGCTCAAAAATACTGCTGTTGGGCGCATCCACACCGTCTACCGTCAGGCTGCCGGTGCATTCGCCGGGGTTGGAGAACGGGTTCAGCCCGTTGATGCAGGCCGCCAGCGTGCTTTTGCCGCTGCCGGAAGGCCCGGCGATCAGCACACGCTCACCGGGGTAGATGTCCAGGTTGATATCATGCAGCGTCGGCTTTTTCTGCGCACGATACTGGAAGGAGAAGTTTTTGAATGAAATAATGGGGTTTGTCTGTTCAGACATGGGCATGGTACCTCAAAGCAAGATATTCCGGTGCCGCCTTCCCCAACGGCAAAGCGGCAAACAAAAAAGCCTTTCCGCAAACCAAAGGCCACGGGAAGGCTTTGCGATGGCAATTATTCTTTATCCAAAGAGCCTTTCTTGGCAATGGTCTTGGTGTAAGCCAGCACCAGCAGGCCGCCCACGACCACAGCAGTAATGCTGTTGGAAATACCGGCAAACACGCCCTGCGCAAACACCTTTTTGGCAGGCTCCGCATAAATCAGGATGTCCAGCACGGGAGCAACCACGATCCAGCCGATCAGGTTGGCGATCACGTTGGCCAGCGCAAACACGCCAACCTTCTTTTTGTTAAAGTCGCCTTCCTCAACATGCAGCTTTTTGGTGAACAGGCCCACCACAACGCCGACAAAGGCGGAGGTGATGACCCAGCTCCACCACGGGATGCCGCCCCAGGACAGGTCGATCAGAGCATGGCCGATGAAGCCGATCAGGCCGCCGGCAACCGGGCCGTACATAGCGGCCAGCAGGGCCAGCACTGCATACTGCAGGCTGATGTTGGTGTTGGGCACCGGGCTGGGGATTGCCACAAAACGCCCCAGCACAAAGAACAGTGCTGCGCCGATACCAACGGCGACAACGGTCTTGATGCCATTGTTGTTTTTCATAATTCCGCACTCCTTTACAATATTACAAACGATTCCCCTGGGTTCTGCCACAAAACGGCATGACCCAAAGATATGGTAAGTATACGCCCGGTTAAAACCGCTTGTCAATGGGCAAAAACCGCACTTTGCGCTATTTGGACCCTGCCTGCGGCAATTTCATGCGCTTCTGGCAGCAAAAAGCCCCGTTTTGCCGGGGCAAAGCGGGGTATCATTTTGCAAATTCTAATTTTCCAATTTGACAAACTGGAAGTTGTCTATTTCTCCTCTTCGTTAAGACCTAGTTCATTACATATTACTTACTATCCCTGATACCTTATTCTTTCTACCAGCGTTTCCTTTTTCAGATTACTGCTT
>ERZ1673699.1021-NODE-1021-length-25134-cov-5.582998_pt1 | contig 25134 bp, 19 predicted proteins | sample MGYA00580229_ERZ1673699 | MGnify/ENA primary metagenome ERZ1673699 (study PRJEB41218, sample SAMN15661785) | gut metagenome | host: Homo sapiens | place: Canada: London | collected 2015-08-20/2019-03-30 | study: EMG produced TPA metagenomics assembly of... | reverse complement strand
ACCTCTGCCCCTGTGGTCTCAGATCTCACCGTCTTGGTCTGATATACTGATTTGAGATCAGTCTGGACCACCTTGACAGTATCTGACACATTCAGAGTCTTCTTTGAAGTCATCGTAAAACTTCCGCTTTCACTATCTGCCACATAATAGTACACCGTACTGTCTTCACTTCCCGATGTGTTTCCGAGAAGATAGAAGTTCTTGCTGCCATCCTCTGATACCCATTTTGCGAGTATCCTGTCATATGTAACATCATCAGATGCATATGACACCTTTTCACCTGCATAGTCATCTGCATTTACGCTGGCCAGCTTGTAAGTATTGCCATCAATATCTGCGATAAAATCTGATTCACTCACACCATATGCCGTGCCGCCCACATCAGATGCTTTAAATGTCTGTGATTCATCCACGTAACCGTTGCTGTCCTTTTTGACGCTTACGCTGCATGGATAGTAATTCTCGTCACTATCTTTCCACATATAGTTTGTTCCGTCGCTGACAAGAATATATTCCCTGACTCCGGATGTGACTGTTATAAGATTTCTCTCCTTAGTCACGTTCTCCACCTTTGTAGTCTCTGAGCCCGATGCCCTGACTACGCTGCCATCCGACAGATCTTTATTCTGGGTATCGTTATGCGCCAGAAGCATGACCTTGCTGTCCGCCTTATTTACAGTGAGTGTCGCAGTCTTGGTGTAGAGTGTGATGTCGTTGTAATAAACTCTGCATCGATATTCGTTTCCATCCATTTCATCACTTACATCAGTAAGTCTGAGCGTAGGATTGCTGCCTCCTGTCGATACGCTTCTCCATCCATTATCTGTATTAACCTGCCAGTTGTATCCAACGCTCTGGTTTACTCCATCCCCATCATAATAAACCGCATTTGCCGCAAATTCTGCATTTCCACCCGCAAACGTATTTGTATCATCAGGGTTCTTTGTTATATGGAAATTAGAACTGTCCTGAAGTGTCGTCGCGGTTGCCGGACGGCTGAACAGACTCTTTGAACCATTTGCCTGAAGAGCCCTCACTGCAAATGTGTAAGTCCTGTTGGAATATAGTCCCTTCACTTCATAGTCAGTAACTGTATATGGCACAACTGCCTTGCTGTTGTAATTACCTCCTGCATCAACGATACAGACCTCATAGTAATCTGCATCATTGGACGGTGACCACTCAAGACTGACACTGTTTCTCGTTGTGTCGACAACAGAAAGTCCCATCGGCATACGCGCCGGACGAACAACATTCTTAACATCATAGCCAATGACGAACACTGAATCACTGTCGCTGTTCAGCTTTGCAGTGTTCACCCGCAGCTGCCAGTCAAATGAGAACCCTGTGCAGTCTGCCGGAACATTGTCCACCGTTCCACTGTATGTAACACCATTCGAGCTTACACGGGTGTGACCAAGACCCGCATGCTGGCTTGATGTTACACCGACGATAACCTTATTACCGAGTCCTCCGCCTCCAGCACCAAGCTTTTCGTTCGCCTCAAGGAACACTTCAGTTGAATACTCATTCTCATCAGTCACAGATATCGTCTGAGTCTGATCTGCACCAGAGCTGGCATTTACAGAAGAATAATTGTTATTTCCACCTGACTGATAGGCGTACTTTAATTTACCTCCAAGAGTCTGGTATGTAGCCGGGTCTCCCGCTGTGTTATTCAGAATATTATTATATATCTCGTTGAGCCCCTTGCTCCTTCTTGCAACCTTGTCGTAATCTGCCACATCTATGATTGAAGTTGAAGGTCCGAGACATACCGGCATAACCACCGGCTCCCATTTTCTCGCAATCGGATCATATATGGAGTATTCGTAATACATATATTTCAAACAGTACAGAACGACCTGATCAGAACCTCCACCTGCGGCATTATATGTTATCTCATATTCCGTTGTCTTTGTATTTGCATATTCAAAGCTTGCTCCATACGAAAGTTCAACCTCTACCTCACCTGCTCCGATGAGCTGGATCTCCGACGACACATACGCGCCAACTGATATTGACAAGTTAGCTGATACCGTGTTCGATGAACCTTTGCTTGTTGAATATGATGTTCCACCGTTATTTACATATTCATATACTTCCTGAACATCATCAAAATACGGACTTGCCTGAAGGATTGCATAGACCTCTGGATTTGTGTATACCGGATACTCTCCCTCGTACTTTAACCGCACACTGTCATTATCAATATCCGGAAGACACAGTGAAACAAATGTTCCATACATATCCTGTCTGCTGTTCGACTGGCATACTACACCCTCCTGACTGCTGTATGGGCTGCCGCCATCCATAGAAAATGTCGCTATGTCCAGCCAGTAATAATCATCTTTATCATTGAGTTTCTTCTCTCTGTGCACTCCCACAACGCACACAAAACTCTGTCTGTAATTGTTCCCCTTGGCATCCTTATCGACACAGCCAACCCTGACATCGCCGATCCACACCTGATCTTTTTTCTTCTTGTCGTTGCCCTGATTGCGCTGGTCGGTACATATACTCATGCTTCCTATCTCCGAACCTGTTATTCCGCCATCTTCCAGTGAGAAAGCATATACCTCTGCGCCAAAAAGCACACTGTCATTTTCATTATTGCCGTTCATGCCCTTAAGGTCTGCACACGCAAGCGCCATAGGTGCATTCACAGGTCTGTAATATTCTTTATTTTTAACCTCGTGATATTTCACGATTTCTTTACTCTTAGTCCCCAGGCTTCTCGTATGATAATCTGACAACACATAATTATCCGTCAGACTATCGTAGTATACGTATCTGTATGCAGCCTGCGTGGCTTCATATTCCATCTGCAAATATTGAGAATTACTCGAATAATATCCACCAACTATAAGCCCTGTGACCATGGCTCCTGATCCAGGATACTTAAACCGGCCAAATGCACAGTTTGCAGCATACATTCCGTAGTTCTGTTTTTTGCCATCTGTGTCTCCAAGTGACACTTCATTCAGACCTTCTATAGGGACAAGTCCGCCGTCTTTATATGTATAGACGGTCATATGACCTGCCTTTGCCATGTTGCGATTCTGAACTGATCCAGATACGGCAACCGCGGCCTCATCCCGGCCATCCTGCTCCAGATCACCGCCGGCCAGAGTTACCACAGGAGCTCTTCCTATTCCATAATCACACCACGATCCATCCGTTCCACTTTCATAATTAGATGCAAGCCCGCCCGGTATGCTTATATTATTTCCCTTTGTGAACCTGCCGTTTCCCTTGCCATAATATACATCGACTATGGCATAGCGTATGTTCTGATCGTTTATATTTCTATCCTCGTAAGTTCCACAGTATACGAGAAGATCTTCAAAGCCATCTCCATTCAGATCGGCCTTTTCGATCTCAAACATCGCATCCAGCTCCTGCTGGTATCTTCTGATAAAATACAAAAGTCCATCGCTATATGTAGAATTCTTGTTTAAAGTAGGGGTAAGCGTAGCAATTGAATATCTTGTACCATCAGCTGCTATCTTGAAAATATTCACATCTATCTTTCCGCGGTACTCCTTGCCGTCTATGACAGTTTTAATACTTTTCCATCCAGCTGGACTGAATACTTTATCTCCATGTACTCTTAGCTCCGCAACGTAGTTGGTTTTTCCGTCGCCTCCATCAAATGCAACGCTTGTCGCATACAGGCCGTTAAAACCATTACTGTCCTTTTTTAGAACATTTCCCATGTTGCTACTTATGTTACTGTCTCCCGATCCGCCGTGTTCCACTTTCACATTATCTTTGCCAAGATCATAGAAACCATACGCTCCGTACAGATTGCCAAGGCTGCTGTTTACCTTTGTAGTCCTGTCCTTGAAATCTCCAATCCTGTCAAATCCGTCTCGCACAGTGTACTTGTTTCTGTAATTGCCGTTTGCCGCAACGTATACCTCATTCACCTCTGCAAATGTAGATATATTATCCTTGTCATACGGCACCGCAGCTTTGCTTTTGTCTATATCGGTGCTGAGACCCAGAGCTTTGTATGTACTCTCGTCAATCTCCGTCTCGACCACTGTCTTGCCTGTTTTCTTCGAGCTGTCCGCCGCGTATGCTTTTTGTCCGGGAATAAATCCGGACAGCATAGATAGCACCATACTGGCCGTCAGCGCCCAGCTTATCGCCCTCTTTCTCATAATTTCTTCCTCCCTTTCACTAAAAAAACCAGCCATGAACACCAGCCGTTTTAAGCTGCCACATTCTGGTATCAATAATATATTTACAATTATAATTGCTGTGTTTTTCCATGTACACTAACCAAAAGGCTAGTAACAGGAGGTAAAAACAACTTTTTTGCAAAAAAATCCACAGAACGTACCGTCTATACTGTACGCCCTGTGGATCGTAATAAACATCTAAACTATTCTGTTACATGCCATATATGAAAGGATCATTCCACCGACTTAAGCGATTCCGCCATATTTATCTTATCAAGCTTGACTGACATGACTCTGTTGACAAGGAAATTGAACACAAATGTCAGAACGATACTGTACACATAGCTCATCGGCGCTATATATGTATCAAATGCGACCATATCCACCTTGATCTGTCCTATGACAAATGCATGCAAAAACACTCCAAGCACAAGTCCCACAGCGATCCCGAATGTCGTCAGGACTCTGTTCTCCCTGAACACATAATCTGAAGTCTCGTTTTTGAAAAATCCCAGAACCTTTATGGTTGCTATCTCCCTGATTCGCTCTGTGATATTGATATTTGTCAGGTTGTAGAGAACGATAAATGCAAGCGCACCAGCCGAGAGTATGACTACAATTACTATATAATTCAGACTCTCCATCATCTTAGATATCCTGTTCTTCATATCCTTGTTGATAGTCACTGACGCTGTTGCTGCATCACCCATAAGATCAGCAGATATCTCGTGCGAATCTGCGCCTTCCTCAAGATTGAAGTACACCGATTTGTACTGAGGTGCTTCCCCCATCTGATCCTCATATGTTTCAGGTGATATATACACATAGTTGTATACATGATTCCTGAATATGCCTGATACGGAAACTCTTATCTCTTTCATCTCGCTGTCTCTGACCGTTATTACATCGCCCGTTTTGATGTCGTACTGTTCTGCCAGCGCAGTATTGATCACAGCTTCCCCTTTGCCCGGATATTCTATCTTCGCACCATCTTTATCCGCCAACTTCATATACCTGTCAACGTGCTCAGGTTCTTCCATGATGACCATGTTCACGGACTTTACGCCACCATCATGAACCAGATCCCAGGTAGATTCACTGACGAGATCATAGCAGGAGGTATCCTCCTCCAGCCGGTCTTTCAGACTACTGAAGCGCTCATCTTCTCTATCACCCGCAATCGGTGTATTCAGCGTTATCACTCCATCTCCGACCTGTATCTCCCCATATTGATTGTCCGCAAATCCGCTTATGGAATCATTTATTCCAAAGCCTGTGAGCAGCAGCGCAGTACAGCCGCTTATTCCTATTATCATCATAAAAAAACGCTTTTTATATCTGAATACATTTCTGACACTTACCTTTCTCAGAAATTTCAGTCTCTTCCATATAAATGGGATATGCTCAAGGAACACCCTCTTGCCCGGCTTCGGAGCCTTAGGCCTCATAAGACTTGCCGCAGTCTCAGAAAGCTCGTATCTACAGGAAAACCAAGTTGTACCTACAGTGCACAAAAGGGATGCTGCCAGCACGCCAATAACCAGCGTCCAGTCTGTGGTTCTCTCAAGCGGCACATGTATATACATCATATGATATGCATACCAGATAACCTCCGGAAATACATATGTACCTATAAGATATCCACCTGCACATCCTACTACAGCTGCAGTTCCCGAATAGATCATATATTTTCCCATGATAGCCGCCTTGCCATAGCCGAGAGCCTTCAACATGCCTATCATAGAGCGCTGTTCCTCAACCATTCTGTTCATGGTAGTCATACACACGAGCACGGCAACCAATATGAAGAATACCGGAAATACCTTTGCAACTCCATTCACTATGTCTGAATCGCTCTCAAAGCAGACATATCCGATATTCGTCTCCCTGCCGAGTATGTAGTAATTCACACCATCTGCATCATCCAGCGTTATGTCCTTCACCATATCCTCCGTCATACCCTTTGCCATGAGGATATCCTTATATCTGTCCAGTACACTGGCCTTACATATTGACTCCCATTCGTCTTTCCTGTCGTCTATATAGTCTTCGTACTCATCGGAATACAGATCAAACTTTCTGTCAAATTTCACATATACATCGGTGTAGCATTCGCTGTCAAATGCTTCAGGGCTGACATATACAAAGCCCGCGATCTTACCGTTTCCAAGTGTTGTGGTGCCTCTTTCAAAATTAATATAAAGAGGGGAGTTGACAGTTCCGACAACAGTGAACTTCTTCACCTTCAGTATATCCTGTGTACTGCTGTCCTCACCTTCGTTTTCCAAGTCAGCGATATCACTGTCTGTTTTCCCGTCAGACTTGCCTTCTGCTGCATCGTCATCTGCCACCTCTATGACATCACCTATCTTTATACTGTCCATCTTGGCATCTACAACACATTCATCTTCCTTTTCCGGCATGCGTCCGTCCACAAGACTCAGTTTATTGATGTTTTCCGGAACTGACATAGTCTTCAACACCCTGTCATTTTCGCCCTGGTTCTTGTATAGGACGTCCAGGCTGTAACCGCCCTCTGCGTACAGCACATCCTTCTCCCCGGCAAATGAATCCACGTCATCATCCGTATATCCAAGAGTCGACAGGAGATGCAGATCATAGAAATTTCCCTCGTCAAGGAATTTTGATATGGTATTCATCATATCCGGCTTCGTCATCTTGAGACCCGAGAAGAATCCCACGCCCAGGGCTATGATCGCCATGATGGCTGCAAATCTTCCAAATGTATTTTTTATCTCACGAAATGTCGTGCGTCTCATCATTGATTTCATAGGCCACCTACCATTCCAGATCTTCAACGTTCCTGATGTTATCATTCATAACCACTTTCTCCACAGTTCCGCTCTTAACCGTGATGACTCTGTCCGCCATGGCTGTGAGTGCCTGGTTGTGCGTTATGACTATAACTGTCGTTCCCGTATTTCTGCATGTATCCTGAAGGAGCTTCAACACAGCCTTGCCCGTGTTGTAGTCAAGCGCGCCCGTCGGCTCATCACAGAGCAGAAGCTTTGGATTCTTTGCCAGAGCCCTTGCTATGGCAACCCTTTGCTGCTCACCTCCGGAGAGCTGTGCCGGGAAGTTCGCCATACGATCCTCAAGTCCCACCTGCTTCAGAACCGTTGCAGCATCCAGCGGTTCCTTGCAGATCTGTGCCGCCAGCTCCACATTCTCAAGTGCTGTGAGGTTCTGTACCAGATTGTAAAACTGGAACACGAATCCCACATCATACCTTCTGTATGCCGTGAGCTGTCTCTTATTCAGAGTTGATATCTCTCTGCCATCCAGCTTCACACTGCCGCTTGTCAGAGTATCCATACCGCCAAGTATATTCAAGATAGTAGTCTTGCCCGCACCGGAGGCTCCGACTATGACGCAGAACTCTCCCTTTTCTATCTCAAAATCCACATCGCGGAGAGCATTGATCTCCACCTCACCTGTCTTGTATACTTTCTTTACATCTCGAAATTCTACGTAGCTCATCCTGCACCATCCTTTCTATATAGATATATTACTGTTTTCGCTTTCCACACATACGCTTTTCCCCGAAAAATCTATGCCTATCTTCAATATGTTTTTGATTCCATCCCTTGCCATCTGAACATCATATCTTCTGTCACTAATCTGAACCAAAGCTTCATCGGCCAATTTGCCAAGCACATCTTTTTCCAGATTCTTCTTCCACTTAAGTTCCATTATTATACCTGGATATCTTTCACCCCTTGGGAACATGCATATGTCATATCTTCCATCACCTGACTCCCGGTTGGATTTGATCTTATACTGATTATCCATCATAGCTATAAGCCCAAGAACTAATCCGTGATAGAATCCTTTCGCCCCAGCATCATAAAAGCTTATTGCTTCATCCATATACTCACCTATTGCATGCTCCAATTTTACGAAATCATTGGCATACAGACTTTCAGCTATTTTATTAGCAGTTGTCCGGGTGATTGCACCGACCTGCAGCAAATGTGACAGAATTTCACTTTTATAGACCGCCGCTATCTCTTTATTCGGAATAGAAACCTCACATAGATATGAGCCGTCTGCCTGGAGTTCTTTTTGGGGAGTCTTCAAGTATCCTGCCACCAGCAACAAACTGTAGATATTTGCCGGATCCTCTGCCAGTGATCTGTATACAACATTCTGATCAATTTTCGCAATGACCCTTTTCCCCTGTAATAATGAATATAAGCTTTCAGAAATATCATCTGTGGCATTTTTTAAAACATCGTCAAGTATTTCATTTTTTCCAGTATTTACCCAATACGCCTGAGGTTTACAGTCTCTGGAAATATAATTGATAACCGACCAAGGATTATATATTTCTTCGTTTCCAAACAAATATCCATCATACCATTCCGCGAGTTCTGCTTTCTTTTCAGGCACACCATAATACCCGAGCATAGTTTCTACTTCTTCACTGGTAAATCCAAAATACCTGTCATACTCATCATCCATAACAGAATTGACAGTAAGATTGTTAAGTCCACTAAATATACTTTCCTGCGCAATCCTAAGAATACCTGTCAGAAAGCCAAATGAAAGATTCTTATTGTCCTTAAATGCTCCCGAAAAGAAATTTCTCATAAATCCTATAATCTCTTCATAAAAGTCCTTTGCGTACCCCTCCTGTATCGGTGTATCGTATTCATCAATAATGATTACAGGTGCTTTACCATAATAAGCATCCAGCATTTTGGACAATTTATCAAGCGCAGACGTAAGTTCTACCTCATTTGCCGTTCCATCGAGCATTTTTTCAAAGTATTTTTTTTCATAGGCCGATATCTTATCACTGTCTATAATCTCCTGATGCCTTCCATACTCCTCCTGGACAAGCCCTCTTATCTTTCCAATTGTAGCTTCCCATGTATCGAATTTCACATCTTTAAATGTAAGAAATATAACAGGATATTTTCCCTGATGAGATTGGTATTCTTCACCGCACTTCCAGATTGCTTTATCCTTAAAATATCTGGAGGTGTCATCCTCTGATATCTCAAAAAACACTCTTAACATATCCATGTTTAAAGTTTTTCCAAATCTCCTGGGTCTAGTAAATAATGATACCAGCGGTTTTCTGTCTAGAAACTCCTTTATCATCATAGTTTTATCTACATAATAATACTCCGACTGTGCCCTTACATAATCTGAAATACCAATTGGTAATGATTTCTTTTCACAAGTATCTTTTTTCTTTATATACCTTCTATTGGAAACTCTGCCATCCACTGGTCTTACCGCATTATCTGGGATCTGCCATCTTCTTCCACTTTTTATCGCGCCACTTATCTTGCCTTTTTTACACAGATCATTTATAGTCCGTTCTGACAAATTCCACTCCCGCGCAATCTGCTTACAACTTTTCATTTTCACATCTCCAATCATCTGACAACATCCTGGCAAACATCACCTCTATATACTATATCTTCTTATTACGCATATTATACAATATTATCCGCAATATATCAAAGTACAGTTGATATATTGCGGATATTTTTCGCGAATCGCGGATATGTAGCCGTACAAATTCCCATATAACATAAAAATCCCCCATACCTGCCTTTCGCAGATACGAGGGACTTTCGTCTCATATCACTACTTATGCTTTTTTGACTTTGGTGTAGCTGGTTCTTCAGCTGCTGCAGCGTTGTGATTTGCTGTCGCATATACCTTCTGAACTGCTTTCTTTTTCTTCAATGGATGCTTTGGGTTCTTATCCATTTTGAACACTTCCTTTCTGTTTCCATAAAATGTTATATAACAGAAATCTGCAGTGCATATGTCAAACGGTCATGTGCACCACCGGTTGTGCTATCCTTTTCTTATCTTTGACTATGTTATAGTCCTCTTTATTAGCAATGTCAAGAGGTGAGTGCTAATAATTTTTATATTTTTTTGCAAACCCAGTAAAATCAATGGTTTGCAAGCATTTTCTACTCTTGAAATTGTCATTTTTCTTAGGTTTGACACCAATTTGACACCAATTTTTTCTTTTCTGGTGTCAGAAGTTCACTGCCATACTATCCAGCTTTGCTATCTCGTTTTCAATCCTTGCCCTATCGCCCAAGTGGTTATACACTTCCATAGTCACATCAAAATGAGCGTGTCCCATAATGTACTGCAATACCTTAATGTCCATACGGCACTCTGCCATTCTCGTGCAGGCTGTGTGTCGCATAACATGAGCTGAAACCTTTGGAAGCAGTTCTGCTTTCCTATGTTCTTTCTTTGCCTTTTGGACTTCCGCTTTGTTATATGCGTCCACAATGTTATACAATACACTGTTTACACCATAAGGCATAAGCGGTCTGCCGGATTTAGCAGTGAAAACAAAACCAGAATATCCGTCCACCTCAAAAGACTTATCTTTCGCCAGCATGAAGTTGATTTTCCTCTGTTCTTCAAATGCTTTCTGTACTTCCTGCGTCATAGGTATCACACGAATACCAGAGTCCGTCTTTGGCGTAGAAATATGGAAGCGACAGCCATCTCCATAATTCTTGTAAATAAGCTGGTGGTCTACATTCAAGCGTCTTGCTCTCGTGTCCACGTCTTTCCATGTAAGACCGATCAGCTCTCCACACCTTAACCCTGTACCTATCATAATCGTAAGCATAGGATAATAAGTATTGTAGACATTACTCTGCTTCACAAAATCAATGAGCTTTTCCTGTTGTAAGATTGTCAACGCCACACGTTCCTCTGCTGGTCTGCCATAATCACTGATAGAACCTTTTGCCGGATTTTTGCGGATAATATCATCATCAACCGCCATTTCCAACGCAGGAAAAATCATGTTGTTAATATACTTGATAGTAGAATGAGCATATCCAGCTTTGGACAATTTTGAATAGTAGGCTTTAATGTGAGAGGGTAACATCTGGACAACTTTAATGTTGCCGATTTCATCTTTCACCCGATTATTCCATACACGAATGTAATTCACTCGTGTAGGCTCTTTCAGTTCACGGGTCGCCATGTATCGCTCGAACAAGGTGTTTAACGTCATTTTCTTGATTGCACTGTCTGTCAGAATATTATCGTCCATATCCTTTGCAATCTTTTTTTCTTTCTCTCTAAGCTCTGGTAAATCCTGTGCGTAGATTGTACGACGTTTTCCTGTCCTTATATCCGTGAAGCGATAGCTGTATCTGCCGTCATTACGCCAGTTTTCGCCCTCTCTTAATTTTCTCCCTTTCGGGTCTTTTCTGCTAACTGCCATGAGAACCATTCCTTTCTTGTAGCCCTCTTTTCATGTTCTCACAGCGTGGTTTGCCTATAAATAATTATACCATATTTCCGCAAGAACATAAATAGAAAACCGTCCTATTCTGCAAGGTAAAGCAGATATTTTTTGACCCTTTCCACGGAGTAAAGAACCCTGCGACCTATGACAATTTTTGCTTCTGCCTGCTCACCGATTTTCCTTGCCGTAGCATGACCGCATGAGAGCATAGCAGAAAGCCCCTCTATATCAACAGTAATCGGCTGGCTGGTTTTTCGCTCTTTTGTCTTGTTCATATATCAGCAAAATAAGCATATCAGTATCACTTATTTTGCAACACCCCCTTTCCTGTATTTTGGGAAGCAGACAGACGGCTCTGGAAAAGCTCCGCTGGTATCTCAACCAATCTCATTCCTATGAGCAAAACCACCTCTGGGACGTATCATTATCCTGTGAATACAGGTCGTGGCAAAGCGACTTTTCCAACGGTCGCTCTCGGATCACTGCATGGGTCGCTCGCTCTCTTTTGGAAAGGTCGTGGCGTACAGTCCCCGTGGCTCGCTGTATCACAAACGTATCTGTCTGCTTTATTCACTTGTCAAAGAACAACAACGGCTGTTTATACGCCTGTCAAAGCCCATATAAATACAAAGCTATATAGACTTTGAAAGATGTATAAATCCCAGAGAGGACGCAGGAAAGGGGGTAATGCGTCACTCTGTAATGGGACGTAGATTTACGCTACTTTGAAATTAAGCACCTGCTCAATCAGCTTTGCTTCCAGACGGCTACGCATATCCTCGTCAACGGTGGTATGAGGATTGCCGTATTCGTCAATGCTTGTTCGCATGGACAAGCGGGCAATATAAGGCTCGTAATGGGACAATACAACATTCATAGCCAGAATATCGCCCTGTGAAGCTGAAACGATAACAGGGTAAGGCAGTAAGCCATTGCCTTTATGTACCGCTTTATTCTTCTTCATGCTGTTTTTCCTCCATTCTTTTTCTGACTTTTTCAAATCCTCTTTGACGCTTATAGTTCACTGTACGGCGTACAATTTTCAGCAGGTCGGCAATCTCGCCGTCGTTGAAGCCTAAACCGTAGAGCAACAAGATAAAGCGTTCTTCCTCAGAAAGTTCCTGTAATGCTTCACTCAACAGCTCATTCTTGATTTTCACGTCGTAGCCCATGACTTTGTAAAGGTCATAGTCCGTGGAATAATCATCATAAGTGGCAAGCTCCGCAAGCTGTTCTGGCGTGAGTTCTGAAAAGGAAACCTGTACGTCATTCAAATGCTGGTAATGCTTCTGAATGTTGATAGCTTCATTCTTCAAAATCTTCTTGCAGTAACAGTCAAAGACTTTCTGGACATCTTCTGGAGAAGTGGGTCTGTTCATGTTTTCACCTCCTTTCGTTTGTCAAAAGGTGGTGATTGTAACCGCTCCTTCCCCCTTTCCGTCATTAATACAAATGAGAGGGTACGAGCTGGCAAAGTTTGAAAAAGAAATCCAGAAAAAACAAAAAAGCCCAAGAAGTTGTGATAACCTCGTTGAGCTTTAGTGAATATAATCGACAGATAGTGAGGAAATTCTACACGGAAATAGCTGTAAACTCCCTTAACATGGATTAAAATTTTTTTGATGATTTTCTTTTATGCACTCCTGCCATTCGTAATCCTCCCGTGAAGAAACTGCCTTGCCAGAATAAGGCAAATTTCAACAGGATAAGCATAAAAGATAAATCCGTCCTAATTTCGTCCAAATCCCTGTTTTTTAGCAGGAACGAAAAAAGGCTATCACACCCAGCAGAAATGCCGTGGTTGCGATAACCTGTGTATCAGATAATCTCTGTATTTTCTTTGATAAGCTGACGTATCTCGTCCCGCTTTGCTGGCGGTGCTTGACTGATGAAGTCCTCTATCCATTCGTCAATCTGTTCATAGACATTTTCATCTTTAAAATATTCTGGGTAGTCTTTCAAAATATCAAACTCCCTGTCTGTGCGTTCCGCTTCCTTACACGCCAGTTCTAAATGCTCACTAATCAATTCCTGTGTGCAGGAAGAATAGCCAAGAACGGTTGTAATATAAGTGATACGCTCAAAATCAGCCTGTGTCATAGCTTCCCTGCCTGTAAGCAGGTCATAGTCACGCTGTCCGCACAGGGACAGAAACACTTTCTTTTGCTTCTCCGCTTGAACCATAATAGCCACTCCTAAATCTTTAAAATTTTAGCTGTCTGCTGGCAGTACAGATAAATTCCTCTGGAGTAGGGGGACGGTTGCCAAACATACGCTTAAACTCTGCCTGCTGGTCTGGGTCGTCACTGTCCATTACCGCTATGATTTTATCCTGTATCTGCTCACGGACTTCTGAAACAGAAAGCCCGTACAGGCGAGCCATTTCTTTAATCATTTTCTTGCTGTCCCTTTTACTGAATTTCATCATATCTTTAATGCACCTCTTTTCTAAGATGTATATTCTATCAAAATTTAATAAAACTATAACTGTTGGAATAGATACCTTTATTAATCCATTATAAAGCATTTTTGCAAAGGTTACAATGTATAGGAATAGATTTTTTGAAAGGAGTGTGTCAGTTACATGGAGCTTGACTATAAAGCTATCGGCAAGAGAATTAAGATTGCCAGAATTAAAAAGAACCTCACTCAAGAAACTGTTGCTGACAGAATAGGTGTTACTCCACAGCATGTAAGCAATATAGAAACTGGTAATACATCAGTCAGTTTAACAACTTTGGTCGCTATTGCCAATACCTTGACAGTATCAGTTGACGAATTATTATGTGATACAGTTTTAGCTTCAAAGCCTGTCTTTGAGAAAGAAGCAAGGGAAATACTGGAAGATTGCAACGAATATGAAATCCGTGTGCTGGTAGATGTTTTGAAAGCAACCAAAACTTCCATGCGAACCGTAAAAATGTTTGAAGCAAAATTAAATGAGGACAAATAAAACCGTAGCGTGCAGATCACAATGGATTGTGAAATACAGCTACGGTTTTTCTTCTCCGCTGAATTTATATCCCACACCCCAGACAGTAATAATGTATTGTGGATTATCTGGGTGTGGTTCGATTTTCAGTCTTAGCTTTCTGATGAACGAGGAAAGATTGCTTGCGTCTGGTGCATTATCATATCCCCATACCTTTTCATAAATCTGTTCTTTTGTGAACACCTGTCCTTTGTGGCTGGAAAGGAAATATAGTAGGTCAAATTCTTTAGCAGTCAGATGTATTTTATTTCCGTTGGTATCAGTAACAGTACGAGTAAAATAATTTACATCTAAACCTAAATCGTTACATTTCTTGCTTAGAAAAACAGGTGCAGTACACAAAGAATTTGACAGCCATTCTACGAGCTGATTAAAAATCTGTTCTTCTTTATCTGTAAATTCCGCAATTAATATTTTCCCATAAGCAATCACTCCGTAATATACTAGTTGTTCTCTATACAATTACATAGATTATCTAAGAAATCAAATTCACTTTTGTCAAAACATTCAACAGCTCCTAACAGCTTTACCATTTCAGATAGATGTCTATCCATAGAGGCTGTCATTATACAGATTGGTATATTTTGGGTATGTTCATGCTGAAGCAATACTACACCTGTATCATCTGGGAGATTATAGTCGGTACAAATAAAATCATAAGTATCTTTTTTTATTTCTTCCAATGCTGATTTTACTGAACTAGCGCCTTTTACTTTATATCCTTTATTTTTAAGCACCTCACATAGTAAATTCAAATAGGTCGTTGAGTCTTCTACAATCAATATATTCTTCATAAATACAGCTTACATAAAAGTATAAATAAAACCAAAGGCAAGAATACCGACCATGAGCAAAGCAAAAAAGGCGCAGATACATAAAGCAATAATAGAAAATATATCTCGACGTTTTGGATTTTTTATCAATGAAATTGAAATTCCAAAACCACACAATATTGAAATTATATTTAATGCAATTAACCCCATTTGCAGTCCACCTGTAATTTCTTCTGTAAAAAGAGAAATTAATAATGTGATAAATGGTAACAGAGAAATAATTAATGCAACAATACTTAATTTATTCTTTTTCATTTTTATTACCTCATTTCTTTTCTTCCAAAGCATTTAATTGAAACATAGAGTGCAATTATTGTTATGATTACTGCACATGGTACAAAAGGAAATAATGATATTGTACTTCCTGCTCCCGCCGTTGTTACAGTATGTAATGCGTCTGATACAACATAACCGCTATAACAATATGGATATATTAACCATACAGGTGTATTTGCAACTAAAACACCAGGAATTATTAAGAGCAAATTTAACCCCATAGATAATAATGCTTTTTCAAACAATACAGTAATTGCCCACATACATGAAATAGCTGGAACCATTGTCGCAAATAATTTAACTGTCCATGTAAGCAAGTATAAAACAGGAATATTTTCTGTCACATTCATTATTTTAGTGGCAATAATGCCAGCAATAATAAACGAACTAAAAAATATAAGCAACTCAATAACCAAAAAACTTAATAATACAAAGAACTTTGTCAATGCAAGTTTCCCTTTACTGACTGGCAATGCAAGCATTTTTAATATACCGTTGTTCTTTGTTTCTCTATTAGCAATCATAACGCAAACAACTACCATTGAAAATGGAAGTAAGTAGTAGCCGAAAAGTAAGGCACTTTGAATGAACATTGCTAACCAAGCATCTGTATATTCTGGTGTCATATACATGCTAATACTTGATACACCCGAAACTACAACTAATACAGGTGGAACTAAAAGCAAAGGTAAAATCATAGACCTTTTTACTTTCATAAATTCAATTTTTAGCAATTCAATGATTGACATATGATTGTCCCCCTTTATTCATAATGTTTTATTTTGCCAAGATACCAACCAAAAGCAAAAAATACTATCGTTTCAATTAATCCATAAATTAAAACATTTATATCAATATTTGCCGTAGAAGCCACGGCAGGTTTCATCATTAATACAAATGGATTGACAAGAAATAGCAATATATTTGAAAGCGACATTGCCATACCGCTAAAAAAACCCGCCACTCCAATGCCTAATGTAATCCAAATGTTTTCACAGCGTGATGATACCAAAAGCATAAATGCCAATACGGGTAAACTTGATACAAAGCAATAGCCAGTATATTTAACGAGTGTTAAGAACTCAAAAGTTCCATTTGGCAAAAAAATATTTCCAATAATACACAACGCTCCATTTTGTACTACAATACAAAATGCAAGTAAAACAAATAATATATAAAACTTATTCTTGAAAATAGAAGATGTTTTGAAAGGAAGCATATACATCTTTTTAATTGCATTTCCTTGAAATTCCATATTATATGCTAAAGTTGTTGCGACAATAATGCCAAACATATTAAGAACCATAATCATGCCATAAAGCTGTGTCAGCAAAACGTCCATAGGTGGGAGTGGCAAATTTAGCAAGACATCTTTACGAACTATATAATTTGCAAAACTATATAATGCGCCAAGAAGTCCAACAATCGGTAAAACTTCTAATACTCCTGTACGTTTGCTTTTTTTCAATTCTACGATTAAATTTTTCATAATTTTAGCCTCTGCTTTCTGTTAGCATTATCTTCATCAATCATAGATAAAAACATTTCTTCTAAGTTGTCATTTTCAAATCCTGCTTGATGTGCTGTGAATTTTAAATCATCAAGACTTCCTTCAAAAAGTAATCTTCCGTGATTTAAAATACCAATATCATCAGCCAGCAATTCAATTTCTGATAGCATATGTGATGAGATTAAAATTGTACAATCATATCGTTTTGGAAGTGATTTGATAAGATTACGGATTTCGTGAATGCCTGCTGGATCTAAACCATTTGTTGGCTCGTCTAAAATTAAAACAGGTGGTTCGCCAAGTAAAGCAGAAGCAAGACCTAAACGCTGTTTCATTCCTAAAGAATACTTTTTTGCCAAGCGATTACCAAATTCAGCTAATCCTACTAATTCTAATGCTTCATTAACGCTTGATACAGGAAGTCCTAAAATTCTACGAATGATGTCAAGATTTTCTCTGCCTGTTAAATTTGGATAGAATGACGGAGACTCGATAAATGAACCAACTTCTTTCAAAATGCGAACACGGTCATTTGGAAAAGTCATGTTATCAATTTCAAATTCTCCATCAGTAGGCGCAGTCAACCCTAAAAGCATTTTCATAGTCGTAGATTTTCCAGCACCGTTTGGACCGAGAAATCCGTAAATACTACCTTTCCTAATGTGTAAAGATACATGGTCTACAGCGGTAAACCCTTTGTATGTTTTTGTCAGATTTTTAGTTTCAATCATGTTTTTCATAATTTTAAATCTCCTTTCTTGTTACTTATAATATAAGGCTTCTACATTACAACAACATTCTCTCTACCTTACATTTACCTTACAAATGAGAAAATGCCTGTTAAACTTTTTTCAGAATGTTATAATTAAGATAAATAAAAAATACAAAGGACGTGATAATCAAATGGAAGATACATACTTAAAATCCAAAAAAATATTAATAGTTGATGATGAAGAAAGTTTGAGAAATATGCTTATCACCATATTAGAAGATGAAGGCTTTATTAATATCATTACTGCGGACTGCGTAAAATCAGCTTTAGAAATCTGTCAACGGGAAAAACCCGACATAGCTATATTAGATGTTATGCTTCCAGACGGGAATGGTTTTGAACTTATGGACGCATTAAGAAGCTTTAGTAATATTCCAGTGATATTTCTAACCGCCAAAGATGATATACAAGATAAATATTCTGGATTTGGTCTGGGAGCTGATGATTATATAACAAAACCATTTATGCCAAAAGAACTCATATTTCGCCTAAATGCGGTATTGCGCAGATGTTATAAAGAAGATAATCCTATTATAGAACTGCATGATTGTAAAGTTGATTTGGCTAATGCACAAGTTATCAAGAATAATGAAATTTTACCTCTTACTGCAAAAGAGCATGATATTTTAGAAACACTTGTACGAAATGCTAATCATATTGTAACCATAGACGCTTTGTGTGAAGCTGTGTGGGGTAATAATCCATTTGGTTATGGAAATTCTCTACTTGCACATATTCGACGTATAAGAGAAAAAATTGAGATTAATCCGTCAAAGCCAAAATCATTAATAACTGTTAAAGGATTAGGATATAAATTAAATGTGGAAAGTAGGTTCTAATAATGCGCAATTTTGGGAAATTTATTAGCAAACATTTTTTTATATACTTATCAGTGGTAATCCTTATAGTAGCTTTAGATTTACTGATTTTCTTCTTCACCTTTAATGGTACAGTCAGTAATATAAACAAAAATAATCCTGTCCAAACATTGGAAAAAATTTCTGATAATCTTACAATGCAAAACGGAGAATATCTATTAAATAATAAGTATCAAAAGTATTTAGCTATGAACAACATCTGGGGGATTATAATAGATGATAACGGCAATGTAATTTGGCAACACAACTTGCCAAAAGAAATACCATTAAAATATTCATTGCAAGATGTTGCCACTTTTTCTAAAGGTTATATCGAAGATTATCCCGTATTCACATGGAAACAAGATAATAATTTATTAGTGTTAGGTTATCCAAAAAATAGTTATTCAAAATTTATGACTAACTATCTTCCCCTGTCAGCGATACAGAAAATACCCTTTATTCTTTTGATTATGTTAGTGTCAAATATTGCTATTCTATTTATTGTATATTATTTATCAAAACGAAATGTTATGTTAAAAGTTGCTCCGATACTCAATGGAATAGATAAACTATCACATGGTGAAACAGTTACACTTCATATAAATGGAGAGTTGGAGGAAATCGGAAATCGAATTAATGAAACATCATTGCAATTAAAAAAGCAAAATCAAGCAAGAGCGAACTGGATAAGTGGTGTTTCACATGATATACGAACACCGCTTTCTATGATTATGGGATATGCAGATAGAATATCTTCTACATTGAATATTGAAGAAAATACAAAAAAACAAGCCGACATTATCAAAAGCCAAAGTGTCAAAATCAAAAATTTAGTTCAGGATTTGAACCTTGTAAGTCAATTAAATTATAATGTTCAACCAATTCAAGAACAGCCTGTTTATTTTTGTAAAATGATACGAGAAATTGTTGTGGAATATCTAAATAACGAGATGAATAATAAGTTTGAATTTGAATTAAGTTTAAACAGTGCTACAGAACAAATCGCTATTATGGGCGACGAAAGATTGTTGAGTCGAGCAATACAAAATCTGATTTCTAACAGTATTAATCATAATGAAAGTGGTTGCACAATTTCAGTAAATTTAGAAGTAAACAGAAATAATTTGATATTAACAATCAGTGATAATGGAAAAGGTATTTCAGAAAAGGAACTAGAAAAAATACAATCAACGCCACATTATCTACAAAGTACAGATGATAGGCTAGATTTACGACATGGTTTAGGGCTTCTTCTTGTAAAAGAAATCGTTTCTATCCATAAAGGAACTGTTTCTATTTCGAGTGAATTGAATAAAGGTTTTTCCACGACGATTTCCTTACCTATAAAAAGCCAATAATAAAACCGTAGCTTGTAATATTCTAATATAGTATACAAGCTACGGTTTTTATGTTGTTTATCTTATTATCTTCCAGTTACTATCCTTATGGAGCGTCAGCTCATATTGTGATACCTGTGTCGCTTTTGTCTGATTATCAATGAATTTCACCGCAACACTTACTTTCACATTGTCGCCGTCAGCCGTGAAAACAGGATTGACAAGTTCGGAATAGAGATAGTCCCCGTTTATCGGTTCAAGGGCGTTTCCCTCTACATAGTAGGCAAGCTCCTTGTCCGTTGCGGTCGGGTACAGCTTGAAGAATGTTTCCAGAAATGCCGTAGCGTCATTCACTGTATCAGCGTCCACGCTGTTGTCCGCTTCCTGTGCCTTTGGTTCGTAGCTGGATTTTTCCATAGCTGGGGCAAGGGTAGGGTTCTGTATGATAACCATATCCCCGTCAGCGTCCACATGAACGGTCACGGTATAGGTTTCTGATACATTCCTTGTCTGGTCGCCCTCTTTTATCTGCTGATCTACTTCGTAGGTAACAGTAAAAGCGTTCTCCCCAGACTGTTCTACGTCCCAGACAAGTACGTCCGTGACCGTGGAGCTGGTCGGTATATCCGTTCTCACCGTATCAACATTCAAATCCTGCAATTCCTGTGTCAGATAGGCACTGATAGCCTGTGTCCTTGCTTCGATTGCTTCCTTGCTGTTGCTCCATGTGTAGTAGGATTTACAGAAATTCTTCACGAAATTTTCTATCCCGTTGGTATCGTTAAGTCGTAGCTGTATGGTTTCTACCTCATGGGTGGTATGCTGGTCGATAGCCGTAAAATTCTTATACACACCAAAGCTCACGCTTGCGATAAGCACCACCCAGAGGGCAATGACGGACTTCTTATGCGTCCCCACTTTCATAGTGCGGATTTTCTTTTCCTTTATCGGTTTTTCTTTCTTCTTGAACATGATATTTCCATTCCTTTCTTTCTATTGCTTAATTCTGCCAGCCCCGATAAGATGCTGTTGCCAGTAGCTATTGTTCAAATCAGCGTAGCCTATCGGGTCGCCAGCGTGATACATCTGATTGTTTCCTACATAGATACCGACGTGGGTTACATACGTTCCCGCATTGTAGGTACTGTGGAAGAACACCAAATCCCCAGCCTGTGCCTGTGAAAGCGGGATATGCTGGGTAGCGTCATACTGTGCCTGTGCCGTTCTCGGTAAGGAAATGCCAGCCTTGCCATAACACCATTGAACCAGCCCCGAACAGTCAAAAGAAGTGTTAGGGTTGCTCCCGCCGTACACATAGTCCCAGCCTTGATATTTCAGAGCTTCATTCATTATCTTCTGTGCCAGCTCGCCCGATACTTGACTGACCGTAAGATACTGGCTGACAAGCTCCACATAGAACATATTCCCGTACCCGTAACGCCAGCCACCATTGCGGGCGACAGCGATAGGGTTCGTGTAGGTGACTTTCTTCCCGCCAGACTTGTCACGGGCGAAATTCTCTGCCAGCGTGAAGCTGTGCTTTTTCCCGTTCTTAGCCACATAGCCGATATAGCCACCGCCATAGTTGTAGGACTGTACCACCACGTTTATATCCTCTATGCCTTGACTTTCTGCTGAAGAAAGCAGGGACGCAAAATACTTACACCCCTGCTTGATTGAGCTTTCCGTATCAAGGGAGTTAGGCGGTAAGCCCATGCTCTCGGAACTCTGCATAACGTCCTCGGCTGTCCCGCCACTTTCCACCTGTATGATTGCCAGCAGATAGGGGACGTACTCGGATATGCCGTACTCTTTAGCGTATTTCTCTACCATAGGCTGATGTTTCAACACCTCTGCGGACAGGTTCATGCCCGTTACCCATGAAGAAGAACCACCGCCCCCGTCGTCGTCCTCGGCACTGATAAGCACGCCAAAGAAAAGCACTATCGCAAAAAGAAAGGGAAACAGACTGCCGATAAGGGCGATATGTCTTAATTTCATTTCTTACGTCCTTTCTTTCCTGTCATGTTTAGGGTCGTTTTCTTGATGTTTCGCTCCTTTCTGGTGGTCTGCTGGTTCAGCTCCACACCATTGAGCCTTGTTCCATGTTTCTGCAACACAGGTTCAGAAGTTTTCCTATCTGTGCCAGACGCAAGCGGACGCTCCTTGACAGGCTGTGCCTTTGTCGGCTCGGTATGTACCTTATCCGTGGTGACAGGACGCTTGATTTCCTGCACTTTTCCTGTGTCGGTCTTAGAAGCAGGAGAAGCGGTCACAGGTCTGTCATGGGGACGGGTAGCTCCTGTTGTCGCTGATCCGTCCGTCGTTCTGCCAGTCTGTCTTGCTTCCTGTGTCTTTTGAAGCTCCATACGCTTGTCAGCGATATTCTGTCTGTGTTGCTCACGCTTATCGGCACGCTGGCTCTGTCTGGTTTCCTGCCCCTGCACAATGCCACGCTTGAAGTCGGACACATTTTCTTTTGCCTTTTCCTTAGCGGAGTGCAGGGCATAGGCGGTCTGGGTCGGCATATCCTTGATGTTCTCCTTGACAGCCGTTGCCTTGTCCTTGACCTTGTTTTTCGTATCAAGCACCGCACCCACGGCTGAACCCGCTCGGCTTCCAAAAGAAGTATTGTCACGCTTGCGGGTCGTGCCGGCATGGGATTGTTTGCTTCCAGCAGAAGAAAGAACCGCTCCCGCCATAGCTCCCGTTCCAGCACCTACCATACTTCCTTTTCCAACTGCCCTTGCGATACGGTGTTCCATACGCCTAGCCCTGTGTCGCATGAACATGTACGGGCGACGGAATATCCTGCGTCCCATGCTCTGGCTGTCCCCAGCATTTAAACTGAACATACTCATAAGGTCGCCCAGCTTCATGTAGATACCCGCAAAGCACACTATCTGTAAGAACGCAATCATAAAGAACGGGTAATCGGTGGAGATATTGTAGAACATACTGGAAATACTGAAAGCCACCGTAACAATGAGCGTTATTCCCGCCCTTGTCATAATCGTATTGAACACTCGCACGATTGCCTGTTTCGCCATGTTCTCATAGCTGGGTATCATACTTAAAAGAAAACTGATAGGCAGGAACATAGCGAAGATGATAAATAGTATCTGGGAAAATATCATCATGCCCGTAAGCAGGAAAACGAATATCGTTATCCCCAGATTGAAGATAAGCAGGAAGAACACCATTCCCAGACGGTTGATGACCTGCGGTATCGTCAGATTGTCGTTGTCGTTGTCCTCGATTTCTGTTTTCACCACGTCCTCACGGGTCGCCCCGTCGTCTGCTGACGGACTGACCGATACCAGAGCTTCCACACGGTCAACCCCGATTTCTTCTATATCGCTGTTGCCGAACTGCAAAAGTAGCCACGGCTGTTGCACCTGTATGGAGAACAGGCTGTCCCTTATCAAGTCCACGCTGTCTTTCCCCGCACTGTCGCTGTCGGGGAGCATGATTTTTGTCCCCAAATCCAGCGAAGCCGTGGAAATGTCCGAAGAAAAGTCATTGATTTTCTTGATATAGTCGGGAGCGTAGGCGATAAAGGAAGCGGACAGCACGAACACCACTATGAAGTTGATAACGGCGTGAAGTGCCTTGCTGGTTTCTCGCTTGATAAGCCCTGTGTAGGCAACGTAAATACCCACGATAAGGATAATGAGAAGCAGGAAGCCCACATAGAAGCCCGTACTTCCAAAACCGTTTTCCGTCACTCCGGCTAGGGTCTGTATGCTTTTCCCGATACTGTCTGCCATATCGTTGATGAAATCCAGCTTATACGCCTGCTGGACAACGTACCCTGTGGCGTTGCTTAGATACAGGCTGATAGTCCAGATAAAGTTGGTAATACAGTAAAGCCCGTATTGTACGGATTTCCCGATACCGTCCAGCCAGTTCCACGGAAGCCAGCCCCAGCTATTGTCCACATAGAAGTCAAGCTGGTAGTTTTCCAAAGGGTACTGTGAGTAAAGGTTGTCCGCATTGACGGTATCATCTACCAGCCCAGAAGCGTGTGCCACTGTCCCCAATAGGGAGAGCAGGGCAATGGTCGTAAGTACCACAATCACAGCTATCTTGAAAAATCGAAAGAGCTTCTTTTTTGTCAGAAGCCCCTTTATCCTATCTTTCATCACTCCACCTCGCTTTTCACGGGCGGTCTGGTATCAAAGGCGTGCAGTAATTCTTCAAAGACAGGGTGTATCTGCACCACACCCACACGCCCGTACAAGTCTTGAAGCAGGCATTGTCCGTTCTCCAAGTCACGAAGTCGTTTCTGGTTGTTCTCGTCGTCCTTGTCAATACCGAAAAATTCAAGGGTCTGCTTTATCTCGTTGATGTCCGTAGAACGGAAAGCGAATTTCAGACCGATATTGTTCTTTAGGCTCTCTTTGGACACGTCCCCAGAGCTTTGCGTGACGAAATACACGCCAGCCTGCATAGCACGTCCCGCACGCACCAGCTTGTTCGAGAGGGTTTCCCCCTGTGCCACGTTGAGGAACGCCCACGCTTCATCTAAATCCACGATTTTAAAAATGCTTCTGTCGCTGTGGATAAAGTCAAGGGCAAAGGTACTAATGACAATCAGCATAGCCACGGACAGCAGTTCTATGGTCGTGTATTCCTCAAAGGTCGTGTCCTTATCTGGTAAAACAAGGTCGGCAACCTGTATGATATTGAGCTGGTTGTCCAAGCTGATAGCGTTCTTAACCGTTCCGTCCGAGAACAGCAGATGTGCAAAGTCATAGTCTGTAAAGCTGTCGATATGGTCGGCAATGTTGCGGGCTATCGCCGTGTCCTCTCTGCGTAGCTCGTCTATCACATGGAGAAGTCCTCGCTGATCGCTCTGGGTCACGGCTCGCACCGCTTTTCTAAGGACAGGGAATTTCTCACCGTCCCTAGAGGAAATCCCCGTAAGGAATGTGAGAATGTCTATCGCCAGACTTTCAGCGTCTTTTACATTCTTCATAATCACGAACGGGTCAAGAAGCCCTACATTTTCCTTATCGCTGGTAAGATTGACGATATTGATTTCATGGGCTATCTCTGGGAGCGTTTCTTTCCAGTTGCCACGCT
>ERZ1673699.1019-NODE-1019-length-25140-cov-5.323341_pt1 | contig 25140 bp, 20 predicted proteins | sample MGYA00580229_ERZ1673699 | MGnify/ENA primary metagenome ERZ1673699 (study PRJEB41218, sample SAMN15661785) | gut metagenome | host: Homo sapiens | place: Canada: London | collected 2015-08-20/2019-03-30 | study: EMG produced TPA metagenomics assembly of... | reverse complement strand
CACCTGTGATTCCAATATTTTTCGGCGCCCGTCTGCCATGGCAGACGGGCGCTTTTTGCGGCCGTTTTCGCGTGTAAACAATTTATGAAGTCTCTTGACGTTTTGCGTGAATGTCCTTATAATGCGTAGCGTGCTACATATTCGGAGGTGCATCATGGAGCAATATCCGATTGGATGTCTATTAAAAATGATCACGGATAAGATCAAGATACAGGCCGACGCCAACCTTGCGCAGCATGATCTGACGCTGACGCAAAGCCGCGTGCTCGGCTATCTGGCTCGAAGCGGCGGCACGGCGACGCAAAAGGAGATCGAGGGCTTCCTGCAGGTGTCGCACCCGACCGTAGCGGGCGTCATCGGACGCATGGAGCAAAAGGGCTTCGTGTCCTGCCGGCCCGACCCGGCGGATAAGCGCAGCAAGCTCGTCTGCCAGACAACTCGTGCCACCGAGATCGCACATCAAATGCAGGCGACCATTGCGGCCGCCGAGCAGCAGATGCTCCGCTCGCTGAGCCCGAAGCAGATCGCGGCGCTGGAAGACACCCTGCGCACGATTTATGCCGACCTCGGCTGATCTGCACGCATACCCGGAAGGAGGAACCCTATGCTTCATACATTGACCCGCAGTCTGCGGGAAAACAAAGGCCCCGCGCTCGTGACGGTTCTGTTCTCGGCGCTGGAGGTCGTGTTTGAGATCGTGATCCCGCTGTTTATGTCCAACCTCATCGACTTCGGCATCGAGGGCGGCAGTATGGCGGCAGTCTGGAAGTTCGGCGCATTTTTGCTGCTGCTGGCGGCGTTCCAGCTGGCGACCGGTGTGCTCGCAGCGCGCATTGCCGCGCGTGCATCTGTCGGCTTTGCGGCGAACCTGCGCGAGGATATGTATAACAACGTGCAGACGTTCGCGTTTTCGAACATCGATAAGTTTTCCACCGCGTCCATCGTCACGCGCCTGACGACGGACACCACGAATGTGCAAAATGCATTCCAGATGCTCATGCGCATGGCGATCCGAGCGCCGGTCATGCTGATCTTTTCCATGATCGTGTCGTTTCGCATCAGCCGCGACATTTCGATGACGTTTCTCTTTATTCTGCCGATCCTTGCGCTGGCGCTCTTTTTCATCATCCGCAGCGTGTTCCCGGTCTTTTCGCGCGTCTTCCGCACGTATGACGAGCTCAACAACGTTGTGCAGGAGAACGTCCGCGGCATTCGTGTCGTGAAGTCGTTCAATCAGGAGCGGCACGAGATCGGTAAGTTCGGTGCGATCTCCGAGCGCATTTATAAGGACTTTTCCAAAGGCGAGCGGCTCATCACGCTCAACGCGCCGCTGATGCAGTTTTGCATCTATACGTGCATGATCGTGATCTCGTGGCTCGGAGCGAAGGCCATCATCGCCAGCGGCAACGATCCCGCGCTCGGCCTCACGACCGGAAATCTCACCGCGCTCATCACCTATACCATGCAGATCCTCTCGAGTCTGATGATGCTCTCTATGGTTTTTGCCATGCTGACGATCTCGCTCTCATCCGCGCGCCGCATCGCAGAGGTGCTCGAGGAGCGGTCGGACATCCCGCAGCCGGAGCAGCCGGTCATGACCGTGCGCGACGGTGCGGTTGACTTTGACCACGTGAGCTTTGTCTACGCCTCCAAGGCAGATAAAAAGGTGCTCGACGATATTGACCTGCATATCCGCTCCGGCGAGACGATCGGCATTATCGGCGGCACCGGTGCGTCGAAATCCTCACTCGTGCAGCTCATCCCGCGTCTGTACGACGTGACCGGCGGCAAGCTGACGCTTGGCGGCGTGGACGTGCGCGATTATGATCTGGATACTCTGCGCGGTGCCGTCGCCATGGTGCTGCAGAAAAACGAACTCTTTTCCGGCACGATCGCCGAAAATCTCCGCTGGGGCAATGAAAACGCCACGGATGAGCAGCTGCGTCATGCCTGCAAGCTTGCGTGCGCGGACGGCTTTATCTCCGCCATGCCGGACGGGTATGACACCCACATCGAGCAGGGCGGCACGAATGTCTCCGGCGGCCAGAAGCAGCGCCTGTGCATCGCCCGTGCGCTGCTGAAAAAGCCGAAGGTGCTCATTCTCGATGACTCGACGAGCGCCGTCGACACGCGCACGGATGCGCAGATCCAGCAGGCGCTCTCGACCTACATTCCCGACACGACGAAGATCATCATTGCGCAGCGCATCAGCTCGGTGCAGAATGCAGACCGCATCGTCGTGCTCGACGACGGACATATCGACGCCGTCGGCAGCCACGATGAGCTGCTGCGCACGTGCGAAATTTACCGCGAGGTCTATGAGTCCCAGCAGAAGGGAGGCGAGGACGATGCGTGAACGCCCGAAATTTGACGGCCGGACGCTCAAGCGCCTGCTGTCGTATATGCGCGCCTATAAGGGCACGCTCGTGCTCGTGACGGTCTGCATCCTGCTGAGCGCGGTCGCAGGCGCGGCCTCGTCCATGTTCCTGCAAAAGCTGATCGATGGCTATATCGTGCCCATGCTCGGTACAACGTCGCCGGACTATTCCGGCCTGATCCGCGCGCTGATCACCATCGGCTGCGTGTATCTCGTTGGCACACTGGCCACGTGGCTGTATAACCGCCGCATTGTCACGATCGCGCAGGGCACGCTCAAGCGCATCCGTGACGAGATGTTTGCCAAGATGCAGAGCCTGCCCATCCGCTACTTTGACACGCATACGCACGGCGACATCATGAGCCTGTACACAAACGATACCGACACGCTGCGCCAGATGATTGCGCAGTCCATGGCGCAGCTCGTGTCGTCCGTGTTCACGCTGGCGGCAGTGTTTTTCTGCATGTTGTACATCAGCGTCTGGCTGACGCTGATCGTGTGCGCCGTCATGGCACTCATTCTCGTGTTCGTGCGCAAGCTCACCGGCCGCATCGGCGGCTACTTCATGGCGCAGCAGACGGCATTGGCCGATCTCAACGGCTATGTTGAGGAGATGGTCAACGGTCAGAAGGTCGTCAAGGTCTTCTGTCACGAGGAGCAGAGCAAGGCGGAGCTGCACCGCCGCAACCGTGTCTGGGCGGAAAACGCCGCGCGCGCCAGCGGCATGGCCAACAGCATGATGCCGATGATGAACGCCGTCGGTTATCTGCAGTATGTCATCATCGCCGTCATCGGCGGCACGATGGCGATCGCCGGTACGCCGAACCTCGGCCTGACGGGCATGAACACGCTCACGCTCGGTATGATCGCATCCTTCCTCACGCTCTCGCGCGGGTTTACAAACCCGATCTCGCAGATCTCCAACCAGTTCAACTCCATCGTCACAGCACTGGCCGGCGCATCGCGTATCTTCGCATTCATGGATGCCGAGCCGGAGACGGACGACGGCTATGTGACGCTTGTCAACGCCGAGGAGGAAAACGGCGCGCTCGTTGAGACCGACCACCACACGGGCCTCTGGGCGTGGAAGCACCCGCACAGCGACGGCACGGTTACATACACGAAGCTTGCCGGGCGCGTCGTGTTCGATCACGTGGACTTCGGTTATACGCCGGACAAAGAGGTCCTGCATGACATCACGCTCTACGCCGAGCCCGGTCAGAAGGTCGCCTTCGTCGGCGCGACCGGCGCCGGAAAGACGACGATCACGAATCTCATCAACCGTTTTTACGACATTGCCGACGGCAAGATCCGTTATGATGGCATCAACATCAATAAGATCCGCAAGGCAGATCTGCGCCGCAGCCTCGGCATCGTGCTGCAGGATGTGAACCTCTTTACCGGCACCGTTATGGAGAATATCCGCTACGGAAATCCGGCTGCGACGGATGATGAATGCATCGCCGCGGCGAAGCTCGCCAACGCCGACCACTTCATCCGCATGCTGCCCGACGGCTACAACACCGTGCTCAAGGGTGACGGCAGCGGCCTGAGCCAGGGGCAGCGGCAGCTGCTGAGCATCGCGCGCGCGGCCGTGTCCGACCCGCCGGTCATGATCCTCGACGAGGCGACAAGCTCCATCGACACCCGCACCGAGGCGCTCGTGCAGAGCGGCATGGATAAGCTTATGGAGGGACGCACGGTGTTCGTCATCGCGCACCGACTCTCAACGGTCAAAAACGCCGACGTGATCATGGTGCTCGACCATGGCCGCATCATCGAGCGCGGCAATCACGCCAAGCTCATCGCGGAAAAGGGCGTCTATTATCAGCTCTATACCGGCGCATTCGAGCTGGAATAACGCGGGCTTGCAAGCAAAGAACGCGTGCGGTATAATGACCGCAGTGCATTTCATTTGTCAGGAGGCAGAGCCATGGAGTACAGAAGATTTGACAACACCATCGTCGCCCGCATCGACCGCGGGGAAGAAGTGCTCGAGCAGGTCGCGGCCATTGCACAGGCCGAGCAGATCAAGCTTGCGAGCGTGCAGGCGCTCGGCGCAGTCGGGGAGTTTACGGTCGGTGTGTTCCACACGGCCGAAAAGCAGTACCACGCGAACTCCTTCGCGGGCGATTTTGAGATCGTCTCGCTGACCGGCACGATCAACACGATGGACGGCGCATTTTACACGCACCTGCATATGAGCGCCGGCAACGAGAAGGGCGAAGTGTTCGGCGGACATCTCAACCGCGCCGTTATCAGCGCCACCTGTGAGATGGTCATCACGGTTATCGACGGAAGAGTGGATCGTTTTCACAGTGAGGAGATCGGCCTGAACCTGTTCCAATTCTGAGCATCTGTGTCAAAAGCACGCACGGCTATTGAGTTGTGCGTGCTTTTTTTGCTGCCTTGATCCTATATTCCTATTGACAACATAGGAATATAGGCATATAATTCACCTCAATGAGGTAGGAATTGCGTCAGACCATCCTGAGCCTCTCTGAATTCGTGTATATCGTATGCAGCCGTGCCGTCAGGCACGGTTTGCCATTGGGAACGGAGGATACATCTATGAACAGCAGCCTGCTTGAAGTCAGCGGCCTGCGCGTGAGCGCGGGTGAGAAGGAGATCCTGCACGGCGTGGATCTGACCGTCGGCAAGGACGAGACGCATGTGCTCATGGGGCCGAACGGCACCGGCAAGTCCACGCTCGGCTATGCGATCACCGGCAATCCGGAGTACACGGTCACGGCCGGCAAGATCGTCTTTGACGGCGAGGATATTACGGACCTGCCGGTCAACGAGCGCGCGAAAAAGGGCATTTTTCTGTCCTTTCAGAACCCGCTCGAGGTGCCCGGCGTGACGCTCAGCGCGTTTATCCGCAGTGCGCTCGAGCAGAAGACCGGCAAGCGCATCCGCCTCTGGGACTTTAAGAAGAAGCTTGCCGAGACGATGCAGCTGCTGGCGATGGACGCTTCCTATGCCGAGCGCGACCTGAATGTGGGCTTTTCCGGCGGTGAGAAAAAGAAAGCGGAGATCCTGCAGATGCTCATGCTCGAGCCGAAGCTTGCCATCCTCGACGAGACGGACTCCGGTCTGGACGTCGACGCGGTGCGCACGGTCTCCAAGGGCGTGCAGCTCTATCGTGAGCGCGTGCACGGCTCGCTGCTCATCATCACGCACAGCACTCGCATTCTCGAGGCGCTGACGGTGGACGCCGCGCACATCATGGAGCAGGGCGTCATTGTGAAAAACGGCGATGCATCGCTTGTAGATACCATCAATGAAAACGGCTTTGGCGGCATCCGGGCAGACTGAAAGCGAGGCGATCCGAATGAAGGAAAAAAGTCAGGTCGCGGACATTGACCGCAGCGTCTATGACATCCGCGACCGCGAGGATGATGCCTATCGCATGCAGGAGGGCCTGACGACGGAGATCATCGACAAGCTCTCCAAGGAGAAAGGCGATCCCGTCTGGATGCAGCAGTTCCGGCTGCAGTCTCTGCAGATCTATAACGAGATGCCGGTTCCGGACTGGGGCCCGTCCATCGAGGGACTGGATATGGACCACATTGCGACCTATGTTCGCCCCAAGACCGACATGAAAAACGACTGGAAGGACGTCCCGCAGGATATTAAAGACACCTTCGAGCGTCTCGGCATCCCGCAGGCGGAGCGCAAATCGCTTGCCGGCGTCGGCGCACAGTATGATTCCGAGCTTGTGTACCACAATGTCAAGGACGAAGTGGCTGCGCAGGGTGTTGTCTATACCGATATGGAGAGCGCACTCAAGGGCGAATACGCCGACATGGTGCACAAGTATTTCATGAAGCTCGTCACGCCGCGCGACCATAAATTTGCTGCCCTGCACGGTGCGGTCTGGTCCGGCGGCTCGTTTGTGTACGTTCCGAAGGGCGTGCAGGTGTCCATCCCGCTGCAGTCGTATTTCCGCCTGAACGCCAAGGGCGCGGGCCAGTTTGAGCACACGCTCATCATTGTCGATGAGGGTGCAAGCCTGCATTTTATCGAGGGCTGCTCGGCACCGAAATATAACGTTGCGAACCTCCACGCCGGCTGCGTGGAGCTGTACGTGAAGAAAAACGCCAGGCTGCGCTACTCGACCATCGAGAACTGGTCGAAGAATATGTATAACCTCAATACAAAACGCGCGCTCGTGGAAGAGGGCGGCGTGATCGAGTGGGTTTCCGGTTCGTTCGGGTCCCATGTCGGCTGCCTGTATCCGATGAGCGTGCTCAAAGGTGATAACTCCAAGATGGAGTTCACCGGCGTCACGTTTGCCGGCGCAGGGCAGAACCTCGACACCGGCGCGAAGGTCGTGCACATCGGCAGGAACACGAGCTCGTATATGAATACCCGCTCGATCAGCAAGAGCGGCGGCATCAGCACATTCCGTAGCAGCGTCGTGGTGCAAAAGGGTGCCAAACACGCGAAATCCTCCGTGTCCTGCCAGTCGCTGATGCTCGATTCCGAGTCCCGCTCCGATACCGTCCCGGCCATGGACATCCGCACGAAGGACGCTGCCGTCGGTCATGAGGCCAAGATCGGCAGCATCAGCAACGAGGCGGTGTTTTATCTCATGAGCCGCGGCATGAGCGAGGAGGACGCCCGCGCCCTGATCGTCAGCGGCTTTGCGGACAACGTGTCCAAGGAGCTGCCGCTGGAGTACGCTGTGGAAATGAACAATCTCATTCGTCTGGAGATGAAGGGCAGCATCGGCTGACCGCACATTCCGAAAGGAGGGAATATCGTGAATACGAGCCAACAGCTGGTCGTCAACAAACTGCCGACCAGAACGTGGAACCATCTCAATGTCAACGAGGCGACCATCCCGTGGAATGCGGCCGAAACGGCCGATCTCGGGACGGACACCTATCAAATTACAGCAGAAAACCGGACGCAGCCGCTGCATATTGACCTGACCGGTGCTGAGGGTTATAGCTGCAGGCGCGTCGCGGTCGATGTGGCCGCCGGTGTGCAGGCAACGGTGTATATGGTGCTCGATACGCAGGGCAGCTTCGCCGTAGAAACGGCGTTCAAGCTCCACGATTGCGCGTCTCTGCGCCTTGTGCAGGTGCTCGGTGCGCACGGCGGTGCGCTGCTCTACGCCAAAACGGACGCCGACTGTGCGCCCGGCGCCGGCGTGGACATGACGCAGATCCTGATGGGTCAGGGCGACCTCTACTCCGATAACGGCACGGAGCTTGTCGGCGACGGAAGCCGCTATTCGGCGCAGATCGGCTATCTCGGCCGCGGCAGCCAGACGATCGACGTCTACGTCGTCGTCAACCATTATGGCAAGAACACGGAGTGCGAGATCGACACGTCCGGCGCGCTCAAGGATGCGGCGAAGAAGGTTTTCCGCGGCACGATCGATTTCAAGACCGGCTCGTCGAACTCCGTCGGCAACGAGAAGGAGACAGTGCTCATGCTCGGCGACGATGTGGTCAACAAGACGGTGCCGCTTATCCTGTGTGCCGAGGAAAATGTCGTCGGCAACCACGGCGCGACCATCGGTGAGCTCGATGACGAGACGCTGTTTTACTTTGAAAGCCGCGGCATCTCCCGCGCTCAAGCCGAAAACATCCTGGCCCGCGCATCGATCGAGCGCTTTGCGCGCACGGTGGATGATGAAGCGCTGCGCGCACAGATTCTTCAGACGCTGGAGGAGGAACTCAACGATGACGCATGATTATAAGCAGGATTTTCCGATCTTTCAGCACACGGACGTCGCCTATATCGACAATGCGGCCACGGCGCAGCGCCCGCAGTGCGTGCTGGACGCGGTGGCGGATTTCTACCGCTGCCACAACGCGAACCCCCTGCGCGGGCTGTATCCGCTGAGCGTGGAGGCGACCGATATCTATGAGCAGGCGCGCGAGACCGTGCGCGATTTCATCGGGGCACGCTCGGCGCGTGAGATCGTCTTTACCCGCAACACGACCGAGAGCCTGAACCTCGTCGCCTACAGCTACGGCCTGACGCACGTCAAGGCGGGTGACGAGGTGCTCGTGTCCATCATGGAGCACCACAGCGACCTGCTGCCGTGGCAGATGGTCTGCCGTCAGACCGGTGCGGAGCTGAAGTTCATCGAGTGCGCGCCCGACGGCAGTGTGGATCTCCGGCAGATCGGATCGCTCATCACCGAGCGCACGAAGATCGTCGCCATGACGCAGGTGTCGAACGTCCTCGGTCGGAAGTACCCCGTGCAGGAAGTCGCCGCCATGGCGCACAAAAAGGGCGCGGTCATGGTCGTGGACGGCGCGCAGAGCACACCGCACATGCCGGTGAACGTGCAGGAGCTGGGCGCGGATTTCTTTGCCTTCTCCGGCCACAAGATCTTTGGCCCCATGGGGATCGGCGGGCTGTACGGCAGGGAGGAACTGCTCGAGGAGATGCCGCCGTTTCTCTCCGGCGGCGAGATGATCGAATCCGTCACGCGCACGGACGCCGTCTATGCCGAGCTGCCGCACAAGTTTGAAGCCGGCACGGTCAATGCCGCCGGTGCAGCCGGTCTGGCCGCTGCCATCCGGTATGTGCAGAGCGTCGGCTTTGATACCATCCGGCAGCGTGAGCATGACCTGACGGCCAATGCCCTCGCGCGTGTTCTGGCTGTACCGCATGTGCACGTGCTCGGCACCGATAAGCCGGAGGATCACAACGGCATCATCACCTTCACGGTTGACGGCGTGCACCCGCACGATATCAGCGAGATCATGGCGTCCGACGGCGTGAACATCCGTGCCGGACACCACTGCGCGCAGCCGCTGCTCGCGCACCTCGGCCTGAATGCGACGGCGCGCGCCAGCTTTGCCTTTTATAACACCGATGAGGATGTCGACCGGTTCGTTGAGAGCCTCTCGACCCTGAGGGAGCGTATGGGATATGGAAAATAGAAGCTTCTATAATGAGATCCTGACCGAGCACAACATCCATCCGGAGTTCAAGCACGACATTCCGGACGCGGATATTGAACTTGCGGGCGTGAACCCGAGCTGCGGCGACAACATCGTCCTCAAGCTCAAGACCGACGGCGATGTCATTACCGACGGCGGTTTTGTCGGCGACGGATGTGCTATCTCGCAGGCGTCTGCGGACATCATGCTCGGCATGATCGTGGGACAGAAGAAGGAAAAGGCGCTGGAAATGAGCCGCACCTTCCTGCGCATGATCCACGGTGAGGCGACCGAGGAGGAGATCGAGAGCCTCGAAGAAGCCTCGGCGCTCAAAGATATCGCGCACATGCCCGCGCGCGTCAAATGCGCCATGCTCGGCTGGCGTACACTCACCGAGGCGCTGACCGGAAAGGTCGAAGAATAAGCCGTACCTGCCGCCGGCGGACGCTGATGCAGCGTTCGCCGGCGGCTTTTTGCGCGCTGGAATCGCCGCGTTTTCGCGCGGGGGTTGTGCGGGGAGGAGTTTTGTGGTACATTAAAAAAATAGAAATCGAGAGAGATCGCAAAACACTACTCGTGAAATTTCACAGAAAGGCGGGAGCCCCATGGATGTTCTGCGTTTCAAACAGGCCAACTGCAAAAACTGCTACAAATGCGTCCGGTTCTGCCCGGTCAAGTCCATCCGCGTCTATCAGGGTCACGCACAGATCATTTCCAGCGACTGCATTCTCTGCGGCAACTGCGTGTCCGTCTGCCCGCAGCACGCAAAAGAGGACATCAGCGACGTCGGTCAGATCCGGGAGCTGATCGCCTCCGGCAAGCAGGTCGTCGTGAGCGTCGACTCGTCGTACATCGCCTATTTTGACACCCCCGGTTTTCAGGGCATCGAAAAACCGCTCAAGGCGCTCGGCTTTGCGGCGGCGCACGAAACTGCCGAGGGCGCTTATCTGGTCAAGAAAGAGCTTGAAAAGATCGCCGCCCAGCCGGGTGATGCGCCGATCATCACGTCCGGCTGTTCGACGATCGTGCTCTATGTGGAAAAGCACCTGCCCGAGGCGCTGCCATATCTCGCCCCGGTGCTCTCGCCGATGCAGGCGCATGCTGTGCTGCTGCGCGAGCGCTATCCGGGCGCGACCATTGTCTACATCAGCCCCTGCATCTCCAAGAAGGAGGAGACGACGCGCTTTGAGAGCGTCGGCGCCGATTATGATATTACCTTCACGGAGCTGGAGGAGTGGATGAACGAGGCCGGTGTCGCGGTCGATCCGAACGTCCCGGCGGATGAGCCGATGCTCTCGCGCGGTTATACGATCACAAACGGCGTTCTGCACTCCATGGCGCAGGATTCCGGACGTGATTACCTGTTCCTTGACGGTCTGGACGACAGCATCCAGACACTCAAGAGCGTTGTCAACGGCGAGCTGCGCAACTGCTTTATCGAAATCGCCGCCTGTCATGGTAACTGTGTCGGCGGTCTCGCGTTCCGGCAAAAGCATACGAATCTGCTCGAGTCGCGCCGCCGCGTCATCCAGAGCGCCAACGGCAGCAAGAACTTCGACATTCAAGAGCCGGTCAATATGCGCCGCGTGCTCATCGACAAGAAGCATCCGACCGATCTGCCGCCGGAATCCGTCATCAACGGCATCCTGCGCAAGATGGGCAAATTCAGCCCGGCGGATGAGCTCAACTGCGGTCTGTGCGGCTACCGCACCTGCCGCGACAAGGCCATCGCCGTCTATGAGGGCCGCGCTGAGATCAGCATGTGCATGCCATATATGAAAGAGCGTGCCGAGACCTACTCCGAGAAGATCATCAACGTCTCCCCGGAGGGCATTGTCACTGTCGGCAAAAAGCTGAAGGTCAAGCAGATCAACAAAGCGGCTTGCAAGATTTTCGGCATCAAGGATCCGGCGGACATCATCGGTTATCCGGTGTCGCGCATCATGGATGAGTACGACTTCGTGAAGATGATCAGTCAGGACGAGACACAGGTCACGGACGAGGTCTTTCTCGCCGACTACAACGTCTATCTCGAGCGCATCTTCATCTGCGACCCGGAGCGGACGCTCTTTACCTGCATCATGCGTGACGTGACCAAGGCGCGCCAGCGCCGCAACAAGATCCAGAAGACGAAGATCCACGCGGCCGATCTGGCGGACGATATCATTGCAAACCAGCTGCGCATCGTGCACGAGATCGCAAGTCTGCTCGGTGAAACGGCGGCGGAGACCAAGGTGGCTGTGCACGATCTGAAGGAAGCCATCATGCTTGATGAGGACGGCGATGATGATGCGTAAACGAATGAACCGCTGCAGGAACACGGTCTGGGACATCAGCGTCATCAGCCGCAACAAAAACGGGGAGACGCTCTGCGGCGATCAGTGTGCGCTCGAATGGGACGACAATGACGCGACGGTCATCCTCTCTGACGGTCTCGGCAGCGGCGTCAAGGCAAACATCCTCTCCACGCTGACAACGACCATGCTCACGACCATGCTCAAGGGCAACGTGCCTATCGACGAGTGCGTTACGACCGTGGCGGAAACGCTGCCCATGTGCAGGGAGCGCAAGCTCGCCTATGCGACCTTTACGATCCTGCAGACGGCCGGCACCCGCGCGCGCCTGATCCAGTATGACAACCCGAACGCCGTGTTCGTGCACAACAGCGCGATCGGGAAATACAACTATTCCGTCAATTTCATTCAGGAAAAGGAGCTGCACGAGAGCTACCTGCATTTTGACGTTGGCGATATGCTTGTGCTCTTCAGCGACGGTGTGTCGGAGGCCGGGCGCGGCGTGACGACAGACGCCGGTTGGGCGCGGCAGGACATTGAGGATTTTATCCTGCGCAATTATTCACCCACCGTCTCCTCACAGCGCATGGCGGCCAGTATCCTCTCGACCGTCAAGACGCTGGACATGGACGCCATGCATGATGATACGACTGTTGTTGTCGCGCGCCTGCGTGAGCGTTGCCCGGTCAACGTCATAATCGGCCCGCCCGAGAGCAAGGATGATGATCTGAGCACCATGCGCCTGTTTTTCGGCAAGGATGGCAAACATGTTGTCTGCGGCGGCACCACGGCCAACGCTGTCGCGGCATATCTGGGCGTAAAGGTGCACACGCTGTCCGGCAGCGGCACGGAGGAGGTGCCGCCGATGAGCGAGATCCACGGTGTGGATCTGACGACCGAGGGCGTCGTTACGGTCAATGTGACGATGGAACGCATCAAGGACTATCTCGCGGATGGCATGTACACGCTCGAGCTTGCCCGCATGAAGGACGGCGCGTCCAAGCTCGCGCTCGTGCTGCTCGAGGAGGCGACGGAGGTCAATGTCCTCTTCGGCAACGCGAGCAACCTCGCCCAGCAGGATACGGAGTTCAGCTTTGAGCGCAAGCTGCAATTGGTGCAGGAGCTGCGCGATATGCTGACTCTGGCCGGAAAAACAGTAAAAATGAGCATCTGCTGACAGATGCCGATATTCACGGAGTGACCCTAACGAATGAAACTCCGAACTTTTTTTGCAGTATTGCTGTGTAAGCTTGCACGCGGGCTGCTGCGGCTGCTGCGCCGCGGCGGCACGGCGTTTCCCGGCCGCGTGGCGCTCAAGGTGTACCCGCAGGTGCTCGGCGTGCTCTCGCGGGGGGTGCGCGTCATCCTTGTCACCGGCACGAACGGCAAGACGACCAGCTCCCGCATGATCGAGCAGGCATTTGCCGATGCGGGCCTCAACTACTTTGCCAACCGCTCGGGCGCGAACCTCATCTCCGGCATCACGGCGGAGTTTGCCATGCACAGCACCCTGACCGGCAGGCCAAAGTGCCAGTTTGCCGTCATCGAGTGCGACGAGGCAGCGTCCAAGACCGTGCTCAAGTACCTCAAGCCGGAGGTCATCGTGGCGACGAATGTTTTCCGCGACCAGCTCGACCGCTACGGTGAGATCACGCACACGCTCAATAACATCATCGAGGGCATCCGCCACACGCCGGAGAGCGTTTTGTGTATCAATGCCGACTGCTCACTCATCGCGTCCATCCCGGAGCATGTGCCAAACCCGGTCGTGCGCTTCGGTGTGAACGTTCCGCTCGGCGGCGACGACCTGACGGAGATCTCCGATGCGCCGCACTGCATCCACTGCAAGACCGAATATGTCTACGACTACCGTACTTACGGGCATCTGGGCGCATTTCGCTGCCCGAAGTGCGGCTATCACCGCGAAGCCCCGCAGGTCGCCGTCACGGCGGTTCAGAACCTCGGCGTGGACACGAGCGATGTCACCATGTCCATCGGTGGGCGGGAGTACGCCGTACACATCAACCTTCCGGCGGCGTACAACATCTATAACGCCGTTGGCTCGGCGGCTGCGCTGTCTGCGTTCGGCTTCACACCGGAGGCGATCGTGCACGCGCTCGGCGCGTTCGGCTGCGGCTTTGGCCGCATGGAGAAATTCGATCTGCGCGGCACACCCGGCCGCATGATGCTCGTGAAAAATCCGGCCGGCTGCAACCAGACCATGCGCTATCTCGCCGGGCTGAACGAGGATGCGACGTTTGTCGTCTGCCTCAACGACCGCGACGCCGACGGCACGGACATCTCGTGGATCTGGGACGCGGACTTTGAGCGGCTCGCCGCCATGGGCGAGCACCTGCGGCATGTGTATGTGTCCGGCACGCGCGCCGATGAGCTGCGCCTGCGCCTGAAATATGCGGGCGTAGATGAGGCGCGCATCGAGGTGTTTTACGATTATGACCCGTTGATCGACGCGATGTGTGCATCGGAATACCCGGTGTTCATCATGCCGACCTACACGGCCATGCTGGATCTGCGCGGCCGGCTGCAAAAGCAGCTCGGCGGAAAGGAGTTCTGGGAATGAGCGAAAAAACCCTGCGAATCTGCCATCTTTACCCGGACCTTCTGAATCTCTACGGCGACCGGGGCAATATTCTCTGCATGCGCCGCCGTTTGGAGTGGCGCGGCATCGACGCCGAGGTGACGGAGGTCACGGTCGGCCAGCAGGCGGATTTCACACAGTTTGATCTGTTTTTTATCGGCGGCGGTCAGGACTTTGAGCAGGAGGTGCTCCTGTCCGACCTGAAAGCCGGAAAGGGCAGCGAGATCAAGGCTGCCATTGCCGACGGCAAAACGTTTCTGACCATCTGCGGCGGCTACCAGATGCTCGGCAGCTACTACCGCACGTGGGACGGCAAGCAGTGCGACTTCATCGGCGCGATCGACTATTATACCGTCGGAGCGAAGGAACGCATGATCGGCAACACGCTCTTCGAGTGTCTGCCGGAGTCCGGCGGCAGTACGGTCGTCGGCTTTGAAAACCACAGCGGCAAGACCTACCTCGGCAGCGGCGTGTCGCCGCTCGGCAAGGTGCTCGTCGGCGGCGGCAACAACGGGGAGGACGGCGTTGAGGGCGTGCGCTATCAAAACGTCTTCGGCACATACAGCCACGGCCCGGTGCTGCCGAAAAATCCGGCATTTTGCGACCACCTGCTCACAACGGCGCTGCATGGCCGCTATCCGGAGCTGGAGCTGCAGCCGCTCGACGACGCGGCCGAGCGTGCCGCGCACGACACCATGGTGCAGCGGCTGACGGAAAAATAATGGCATGCAAAATGGGCGCATCCGTCTGGATGCGCCCACTGTGCGTTCGTATTAAAAATCATCCGGGATCGGGATGTCCGTGCGCGGCACCTTGTCCCAGGAAAAGTCTGCCGCCAGCTCTGCCGCCGTCACCGGTGCGTCCGTCGGACGCAGACCCGCGAGCTTGGCGAGCTTTCCGGTCAACTGTTCGGGTGTGTATTTCTGCCGCAGGGCCTCCATGTTCAGGTCTCCCTCGCGCTTGGAGAGCTTGCGCCCGTCCGGCGCGACGAGCAGCGGCGCGTGCGCGTATTCCGGGGCCTTGCCGCCGAGCGTTTCCATCAGCCAGATCTGCCGCGGCGTGGAGTCAAGCAGATCGCGCGCACGCACAACGCGCGTGATGCCCATGTCGAGATCGTCCATGCTTACGGCGAGTTGATAGGCAAATACTCCATCTGAGCGCCGGATGAGAAAATCGTCGCGCCCGCGCCGCAGTTCGGCCGCCTGCGGACCGTAGTGCGCGTCAACGAAGGCAATGTCCGCATCCGTGACCGCAAGCTTTTTCGCGGCGCGGCGACCCATGCGCAGGCGCTTTTGCACCTCCTGCTCTGACAGCGTCCGACAGGGGCAGCCGGCTTCGCGCGGCTCACCGGGGTGCGGCGCGCTGGCTGCCAGACGCTCTGCGCGGCTGCAATAGCAGTCATACACCATGCCGCGCGCGGTCAGTGTGTCCAGCGCGGCGGTGTAGCGCTCCGTGCGCGTGCCCTGACGGCATTCGGCAGAGCCCGGCCGCCAGCCCTCGTCCCAGTCAAGCCCAAGCCAGAGCAGGTCGTCGGCCATCAGGTCAGCGTAGTGCTCCCAGCTGCGCTCCGGGTCGAGATCCTCAAGGCGGAACACCATCGTCCCGCCGCGTGCGCGCATGTCCAGCCATGCAAGCAGAAATGTCAGCATATTGCCCAGATGCAGCCGCCCGCTCGGGCTGGGTGCGAAGCGGCCGCGGATCGTGTTATCCGGCATCGGTCATCCCTCCGGTTTCATTCTGAGCGTATTATAGCATAACCGCGCCGGTTGGCAACGCTTTTGCGCCCAAATCCCTTGAATCCACGCGAGAAATCGGATATAATAAAGTGTTATTATCTGCGGAGGAATGTCTCATGGCGAAATCATCCATTGAAAAAACAAATGTCATGCGCCTGCTTGACCAGAAGAAGGTGCCCTACACGCCGCACACATATCCGCACGGCGACGATGCGGTGGACGGCGTGACCGTCGCCCAGATGACGGGCATGGACCCGGCGAAGGTGTTCAAAACGCTGGTCGCCCGCGGCGCGAGCAAGACGCCGTACGTGTTCGTCATCCCGGTCGCGTGCGAGCTCGACCTCAAGAAGGCGGCGAAGGCCGTGGGGGAGAAGTCCATTGCCATGCTGCACGTGTCCGAGCTCACGCCGCTCACGGGCTATGTGCGCGGCGGCTGCTCGCCGGTCGGCATGAAAAAGCAGCTTCGCACGGTCTTTGCTTCTCAGGCGCTCGCGCAGGAGACCATCCTTGTCAGCGCCGGCAAGATCGGCTATCAGGTCGAGGTCGCGCCGCAGGCGCTCATCGCGCTCGTGCGTGCGACTACGGCGGATCTGACCATCGAAGAATCCTAAGCAACCACGGAGGCACCCATGCGGGATCATATTGTAATCAAAGGCGCGCGGGAGAACAATCTCAAGAACATTGATGTAGAAATTCCGCGCGATGCGCTGGTCGTCATGACCGGCCTGTCCGGCTCCGGCAAGTCGAGCCTTGCGTTCGACACCATCTTTGCCGAGGGGCAGCGGCGCTATATGGAGAGTTTGTCCTCTTATGCGCGGCAGTTTCTCGGCCAGATGGACAAGCCCGACGTCGACTCCATCGACGGCATGAGCCCGGCCATCTCCATCGACCAGAAGACCACCAGCAAAAATCCGCGTTCGACCGTCGGCACAGTCACGGAGATCTACGACTATCTGCGTCTGCTGTGGGCGCGTGTCGGCGTGCCGCACTGCCCGAAGTGCGGCAAGGAGATCCGCCGTCAGACGGTCGACCAGATCGTCGATCAGATCGCGGCGCTGCCGCAGGCGACGCGTGTGCAGATCCTTGCGCCGGTCATTCGTGCACGCAAAGGCGAGCACCAGAAGGTGTTCGACGATGCCCGCCGCGGCGGCTATGTCCGCGTGCGGGTCGACGGCAGCATCTATGACCTGACGGAGGTCATCCCGCTCGACAAAAACCGCAAGCACAATATCGAGATCGTGGTCGACCGCGTCGTCATCCGCCCGGACCAGAACCGCCGCCTGACGGACGCCGTGGAGATCGCGTCCGCGCTCTCCGGCGGTCTTGTGCTGGCGGATATTCCGGAGGAAAAGCGCGAGATCCTCTTCTCGCAGAACTACGCCTGCGACGACTGCGGCATCTCGATCGAGGAGCTCACGCCGCGGATGTTCTCGTTCAACAGCCCCTACGGCGCGTGCCCGACCTGCGGCGGCCTCGGCACGCGGCTGCGCATCGACCCGGCGCTCATCATTCCGGACCCGTCGAAGTCCATCCTCGACGGCGGCATCACCGCGAGCGGCTGGAACGGCGTCAAGGATGAGAGCATCAGCCGGATGTATTACGACGCACTGGCGGAAAAATATCACTTTGACCTTGCAACGCCCATCGGCGACCTGCCGGAGCACGTGCGCGAGATCCTGCTCTACGGCACGGGGGATGAAGAGCTTACTCTGCATTATGATACCAACCGCGGTTCCGGCGTGCTGCGCCGCCCGTTTGAGGGCATTGTCTGCAACCTTGAGCGCCGCTATCAGGAGACGCAGAGCGACGCCATGCGGGCATCGCTTGAGGACTGCATGGCGGAGACAGCATGCCCCGATTGCCATGGTGCGCGGCTGCGGCCGGAGGTGCTGGCCGTCACGGTCGGCGGGCTGAACATTTCCGAGTTTACGGCGCTGCCGATCACGGAGGAGCTGGCGTTTCTCGACCGGCTCACGCTCAGCGAGAAAGACGCACAGATCGCCGACAGTATTTTGCGCGAGGTGCGCTCGCGGCTGCATTTTTTACAGAGCGTCGGCTTGCAGTACCTGACGCTTGCGCGCTCGGCGGCTACGCTGTCCGGCGGCGAGAGCCAGCGCATTCGGCTCGCCACACAGATCGGCTCGTCGCTCATGGGCGTGCTGTATATCCTCGACGAGCCGTCCATCGGTCTGCACCAGCGCGACAATGAAAAGCTGCTGGCCACGCTGCGCGAGCTGCGTGACCTCGGCAACACGCTCATCGTCGTCGAGCACGACGAGGACACCATGCGTGCGGCAGACTATCTTATCGACATCGGTCCGGGTGCGGGCGTGCACGGCGGGGAAGTGGTCTGCGCCGGTACGCCGGAGGAGGTCGCGCGCTGCGAGCGCTCCATCACCGGGCAGTATCTGTCCGGCAAAAAGAAGATCCCCGTGCCCGCGCAGCGCCGCACCGGAAACGGCCACGCGCTCGTGATCCGCGGCGCGAGCGAGCACAACCTCAAGCACGTGGATGTGCAGATCCCGCTCGGCGTCATGACGTGCGTGACCGGCGTGTCCGGCAGCGGCAAGTCCTCGCTCGTCAACGAGGTACTGTATAAAACGCTTGCGGGCAAGCTCAACCATGCGAAGCTCCGTCCCGGGAAATGCGACGGCATCGACGGTGTGGAGTATCTGGACAAGATCATCAACATTGACCAGAGTCCCATCGGCCGCACGCCGCGCTCCAATCCGGCGACGTATACCGGCCTGTTTGACGATATCCGCAGCCTTTTCGCCTCCACGCAGGACGCAAAGCTGCGCGGCTACAGCGCCGGGCGCTTCTCGTTCAACATTCGCGGCGGCCGCTGCGAGGCCTGCTCCGGCGACGGTCTGCTGAAGATCGAGATGAACTTTCTGCCGGATGTTTACGTCCCGTGCGAGGTCTGCAAGGGCAAGCGCTATAACCGCGAGACGCTCGAGGTGCACTATAAGGGCAAGAATATTGCCGAGGTGTTGGACATGACCGTCGAAGAGGCGCTTGCATTTTTTCAGAACCAGCCGAAGATCCGCGACCGGCTGCAAACGCTCATGGATGTCGGCCTCGGCTATGTCAAGCTCGGTCAGCCGTCCACGACGCTCTCCGGCGGCGAGGCGCAGCGCATCAAGCTCGCGACGGAGCTGTCTAAACGCAGCACCGGCCGGACGATCTACGTGCTCGATGAGCCGACGACCGGTCTGCACGTGGCGGACGTCGCGCGCCTGATCGACATTCTCAATCGTCTGACGGACGCGGGCAACACGGTGCTCGTCATTGAGCACAACCTGCACGTCATCAAGGTGGCCGATCATATCATCGATCTCGGTCCGGAGGGCGGCGACGCGGGCGGCAGCATCGTCTTTACCGGCACGCCGGAAGACTGTGCGCGCTGCGCCGAGAGCTACACCGGTCAATTCCTGAAAAAAGAACTCGAAGGTTAACGGTTAACGGTCAAGCCCCTTTCTCATAGGCTGAAAGGAGAGGGGGCGGTGAAGATGTTCATTCAGATCACCTTGTGTGCGCTGCTGATCCTGGGCTTTGCGTGGCTGCTGCGGATGCTCGGCTGCACACTGCTCACGCCGGTGCACTCGAGCCGGGACGCACAGCTCACGTTTGTCATACGGGCACGCGGGGACGCACCGGAGCTTGAGCAGCTTCTGCGCGGCATTCGGTGGCTGCGCGAGAGCGGGACGCTCATGGCGGATGTTCTGCTCGTCGACTGCGGCCTGACTGACGACGCGGTCGCGCTCTGCGAGCGCGCGGCGCGGCAGTGCGAAGATCTGGAACTGTGCAATACAGAGGAAATTTGCCAATGGATGCAAACAGCAACCCAATAGAATTATGCGGGACCGTTGCGGCGGTCATTTATCAAAACGAGGAAAACGGCTACACCGTGCTCAAGCTCGACGTGGATGACGGCAGCCAGACGATGGTCGTCGGCTGCATTCCGTATGCCGTGCCGGGCGAGTCCATGATCGTCAGCGGCAATTGGATGACGCACCCGGCACATGGCCAGCAGTTCAAGGCCGACTTTGCCGAGCGCACCATGCCGGAGACGGCGGACGCGATCTATGCCTACCTTGCCGGACGCGCCGTGCGCGGCATCGGCCCGGCGACGGCGTCGCTGATGGTGTCGCGCTTCGGTGCCGACACGCTCAACGTGCTCGAATACGAGCCGGAAAAGCTCTGCACGATCAAGGGCATCAGTCTCTCCAAGGCCAAGGCAATGTCGGCGAATTTCCGCCGTCAGGCCGGTATGCGCCGCCTGATCGAGTTTCTGGCCTCGGCGAACATCCGCCCGGTCATCGCCCTGCGGATGTACCAGTATTACGGGGACGATGCGCTCCAGCTCGTGCAGGACAACCCTTACATACTCGTTTCGGATGCCATCGGCGCAACATTTCAGGAGGCGGACGCACTGGCACTCGGCCACGGCTTCGACGATCAGAGTGCGGAACGCGTCGCCGCAGCGACGCTGTATGAGCTCGCCTACAATGCCGTGCGCGGGCACTGCTTCATCTCCTACCGCAACCTGCTTGCGGCCACGTCACAGCTCAGCGGCGTGCCGGACGAGCTGGTCGCCGAGAGCGTGGATGCGCTCGTGCAGAGCGGCGAGCTCGTGCGCGAGCGGGTCGCCGGGTGCGACGGGTGCTATCTCGCGCGTCTGCATGAGGCGGAGGCCTACACGGCCGAGCGGCTGCTTGCCATGACACAGACGGAGTACCGCCGCATACCGGACACGGAGCAGATCGCCGCGCGCATTGAAGCGCAGCTCGGCCTGACCTTTGCCGACCAGCAAAAGGAGACGCTGCGCCTCGCCTGCCAGCATCAGGTCATCGCCATCACCGGCGGCCCCGGCACAGGTAAGACGACGTCCATCCGCGCGATCCTCGCGCTCTTTGACGCGCTTAAGCTCGACACGCAGCTTGCCGCCCCGACCGGGCGCGCCGCCAAGCGCATGAGCGAGCTGACCGGGCAGAGCGCGCAGACGATCCACCGTCTGCTCGAGGCCGGTATGAGCGATGACCATCAGGACATCACCTTCCGGCGCGACGAGGATGACCCGCTTGAGTGCGATGCCGTCATTCTTGACGAATGCTCCATGGTGGACATCTCGCTCATGTGCGCGCTGCTGCGCGCCATGCGCCCGGAGTGCCGGCTCATCCTCGTGGGAGATGCAGACCAGCTGCCGTCCGTCGGCCCGGGCAACGTCTTTTCGGACATCATCCGCAGCGGCGTCGTTCCGACCGTGCGCCTGACGGAGATCTTCCGTCAGGCCGCCGGCAGCAGCATCGTCTCCTACGCGCACGCGATCAACCGCGGCGAGCACCCGCCGCTTTCGCAAAACAGCGGGGACTTCTTCTTCCTCCGGCGCGCAGACCCGCAGAAAGCCGCCAACACGGTCGTCGAGCTGTGCCGGACGCGGCTGCCGAACAATATGAAGATCCCGCCGTCCGACATTCAGGTACTCACGCCGACGCGCAAGTATGACACCGGCATGGCGGCACTGAATGTGCGCCTGCAGGCGGCGCTCAACCCGCCGTCGCCCGAGAAGAAGGAGCGGCGCTTCGGCGAGACCGTCTTTCGCGAGGGCGACCGCGTCATGCAGATCCGCAATGACTATGACATCGTGCTCAAAAACCCGGACGGTACGACGGCCGGAACGGGCGTCTATAACGGCGACGTCGGTCAGATCACGGCCATCGACCCGCAGACGGAGACGCTCGCCGTCTGCTACGACGGCAAGACCGCGACCTACGGCTTCGAGATGCTCAACGAGCTTGAGCACGCATGGGTCATGACGGTGCACAAATCGCAGGGCAGCGAGTACCGCGCGGTCGTGCTCTGCATCGGTAAGGCCGGACCCATGCTGCTCACGCGCAGCGTGCTCTACACGGCCATCACGCGCGCCAAGTCCCTGCTCATCATCGTTGGGGACGAGAGCGCGGCCTATCACATGATCGACAACCAGACGCAGACCCGCCGCTACAGCGGTCTGCGCGCCCGGCTCTGCGGGGAGTGCGGTGCGGTATGAAGGTGGTCACATTCCTGCTCGACCTGCTCTACCCGCCGCGGTGCGCGTTCTGCCATGATTTTCTCGAGACGAGCGGCGACGGCCTCTGCGCGCACTGCAGGACCGGCCTGCCGTTTGCGCAAAACGGTGGACGGCAGCGCTTTTCGTTCGTCCGCGCGTGCGTCTCGCCGCTCACCTATGAGGGCGATGTGCGCAAGTCGCTCCTGCGCTACAAGTTCGGCGGTGCGACCGGGTACGCCAAGGTCTACGGCCGTCTCGCCGCCAACACGGTGCGCGCGGAGCTGGCGGGGGAGTACGACCTCGTCACGTGGGTGCCGCTGAGCCGCAGGAGACTGCGCGAGCGCGGCTACGATCAGGCGCGTCTGCTGGCGAAAGCGACGGCGAAGGCACTCGGCCTTCCGCTCACGCCGACGCTACATAAGCAGCGCAACACGCAGCCGCAGTCCGGCACGGGCGACGCTGCCAAACGCCGCGCGAACATCGCCGGTGCGTATCGCATGAAAAAAGGCGCGGACGTGACCGGAAAGCGCATTCTGCTCATGGACGACATCGTCACGACCGGCGCGACGCTCTCCGAGTGCGCGCGGGTGCTCGGCAAGGCGGGCGCGGAGCAGGTGGTGTGCGCCACGGTCGCGCGCTCCGCTGACTAAAACAGCCGCCAGACGGCTACGATCAACTATAACATCCGCAGCGCGGATGATACGGGAGTTTTGCTTTATGATGATTTTTGAACGGGACATTGCCATCGACCTCGGCACGACCAACATCCGCGTGTTCGTGCGCGGCAAGGGCATCATGCTGCGTGAGCCGTCCATCGTGGCGGTCGACAAGTACACCGGCCGCATGCTCAAGGTCGGTCAGGACGCGCAGAAGATGCTCGGCCGCACACCGGCGAACATCGTGGCCATCCATCCGATCAGCGCGGGCGTCATCTCGGACTATGACATGACGGCGCTCATGCTCAAGGAGCTGCTCTCGCGCGTGACGTCGTTCAGCCTCTTCAAGCCGCGCGTGCTTGTCACTGTGCCGAGCAGCGTGACCGGCGTGGAGGAGCGCAACGTCATCGACGCCGTCATCGAGGCCGGCGCGCGCAAGGTGTATCTGGTTGAGTCCGCCGTGGCGACGGCGGCCGGCGCGGGCGCCGACCTCTCCAAGCCGGACGGCCATCTGGTCATCGACATCGGCGGCGGCACGACGGAGGTCGCGGTCGTGTCTCTCGGCGGCGTGGTCGAGAGCGAGTCGATCAAGACCGCCGGTGATGCCTTTGACGAGGCGATTGTGCGCTACGTGCGCCGCAAGCACAACATCCTCATCGGCAAGCGCACGGCTGAGGAGCTCAAAATCGGCATCGCGTGCCTCGTCCCGCGCGCCGAGGTCGGCATTCAGGAGGTCAAGGGCCGCTGCCTGACGACCGGCCTGCCGAAGTCCGTGAAGATCAGCTCGGTCGAGCTTGTCGAGGCCATCGCCGAGCCCGCGCGCGACATTCTCGAGACCATCCACATGGTGCTCGAGCGCACGCCGCCGGAGCTCGTTTCGGACATCGCGCAAAACGGCATCGTCATGGCCGGCGGCGGCAGCCTGATCTACGGCTTTGACCAGCTCGTCGAGAAGGACACCGGTATCCGCACGACCGTCGTGGACGACGCGCTCTCGTGCGCGGCGTTCGGCAGCGGCAAGATGCTCATGAACCTCAACGATATGCCTGAGGGCATGGTCAACCTCGCGCGCAAGCGCCAGATGAAGGCATAAACGCAAAGGCCGGGCATCCCCGGCCTTTTTCTGCTATGTATTATCACACTTTGAACGAGGAGCTGCGCCGCCGCTTCGGCTGTAAGGTCTATAAGCTTGCGCTCGACGGCGGCTTTACCTGTCCGAACCGGGACGGGTCCATCGATACGCGCGGCTGCATTTTCTGTGCCGGGGACGGTTCCGGCGCCTTTGCCGCCGACCGTGCACTGGACATTCCGCAGCAGATAGAGGCGGCCAAGGCGCGCGTAGCCGGTAAAAACGGCGGCGGCAAATACATTGCTTATTTTCAGAACTTCACGAACACTTATGGCAGTCTCGCGCACATGGAGCGCCTGTTCATACAGGCGCTTGCGCCGGAGAACGTTGTGGCGCTGTCGGTCGCCACACGGCCGGACTGCCTGCCGGATGCCGTGATCGCGCTGCTGCAGCAGCTGAACGCGGAAAAACCCGTCTGGGTCGAGCTCGGCCTGCAGACCATCCATCCGCAGAGCGCGGCCTATATCCGCCGCGGCTACGACCTGCCGGTGTTTGACGATGCGGTCTGCCGTCTCCGCGCGGCCGGTCTGGAGGTCATTGTCCACCAGATTCTCGGCCTGCCGGGGGAGACGGATGCGCAGATGGTGCAGACCGCGCGCTATATCGGTCAGAGCGGGGCGCAGGGCATCAAGCTGCACCTGCTGCATGTGCTGTGCGGCACGGATCTGGCAGAGGATTATGCTGCCGGGAAGTTCGAGGTGCTCACGCCGGAGCACTATATCGACCTGCTCGAGCAGTGTCTGCGCGTACTCCCACCGGAGGTGGTCATCCACCGCCTGACCGGCGACGGCGCCAAGCGCGACCTCATCGCGCCGCTCTGGAGCGCGGACAAAAAGCGCGTGCTCAATGCGATCCGCGCCGCTTTCGCGCGCGACGATCTGGTGCAGGGCTCGGAACTGTAACGTTATTTCAGGTGCTGACTATGAGAAGAGAAATAGATTTCATTCATGGAATATGCGAATTCTGCAGGCGAATGGATTCGGCATATCCAGGCGCTCCAAAAGATAAAGATGATATTGAAGTTAAACTCGTGGAGCATATTTCGTGCCGGGAGTTTCTCGCCTTGCGGAGTTTTGCGCGAGATTTGTGTACTGGCATTTCGAGATTTTTGACATATTCACGCGAAAACGAAACTGTCTCCATCGCCATGCGTATCAAAGACCACGGACTCTATTTGTGCAATTATTACGACCGGCAAAAGCCCTACGGAACGATTGCTGCGGCTGATAGAGAAAAAGCTTTCTCAAACGTGAAATGGCTTTTTAGAAGGAAGCTTTACGCATCACATTCGACCGGTATTACAGGCTTATTCCGGACATTCTCGCAGCTTTTGCATTATCATGTGCTGACGGATGCTGCCGGGAATGAACTGCTTTGTTTATG
>ERZ1673699.1018-NODE-1018-length-25167-cov-7.772499_pt1 | contig 25167 bp, 18 predicted proteins | sample MGYA00580229_ERZ1673699 | MGnify/ENA primary metagenome ERZ1673699 (study PRJEB41218, sample SAMN15661785) | gut metagenome | host: Homo sapiens | place: Canada: London | collected 2015-08-20/2019-03-30 | study: EMG produced TPA metagenomics assembly of... | reverse complement strand
CAGCCGCCGGAGCGGTGCTTAAGCCGTAAGGCGGGAATTGTGCGGTGTTGCCTTAAATTTCGCAGAGCTTACCCGGCTCTGCAACGCGCACCTTGCCATCGGCCACAAACCAGATGGGCTGTGCCGACGGGTTATACAGCCGCTTGCCGTCTGCACTTTCGCGCGTGCTGCGCAGCGCGGTCAGGTAATCGGCAACTTGGCCATTGGTGGCAAACCAGATATCCTGTGCGCCGTGCAGCTTTTCTGCCAGCTGCTCCATCAGGGGCCAGGTGTTTTCGCGCTCAAACTCAAAGCTGTGGCCCCAAATGTAAAACAGCGGCATTTTCTCGTATCCCGGAACATGCAAAAACTTTTCTGCGCGTTCCAGCAGTTTATCATTGTGGTGGCAGGTGGGTTTCCAGCGCAGCAGCTCCTGCGGCAGGGCAAAACTTCCGGTGCTTTCCACCGTGCGGCTGTACTGGATGCCCATGGCGCACAGCGCTTCCACCTGTTCGGGGTAGTATTCGCCAAAGGCATAGCTCATGCCCTGCACAATACCGCCGGTCAGTTCTTCCAGCGTCAGGCGGTCCTGCCACACTTCCCGCAGCCATTCGGTCTGGTTCATCTGCCGTGGGTGGCGGTGGGTCACGCCATGGCAGGCAATTTCGTGCCCGGCGTACAGGGTAGGCAGCTCGGCCTTTTGCACATAGCCGTCCTTATCCAGGTTGCCGGAGTTCAGGTGGAAGGTTCCCTTGAAGCCCGCCTGGTTGAAAATGTCGATCAGGCGGCGGTCATATACCTGGCCGTCATCATAACTGAACGTAATGGCTTTGGCCAGCCCACCGGGATACAGGTATTCCATCGTGTTCGCTTCCTTATTATATAATGTTTATTGCGGCGCCACCTGGGCGGGGTCTGCATCCAGCAGATAGCGGGCCGTATCCAGAATGTTGCCGTCCAGATCGGTGGTAATGCGCAGGTCGGGGCCAGCGGTGAACACCTTGCGGCCATCCACAAAGGCTTCCGCCCCGTGACCACTGTTCACGATCTCCCAGCTGCGGCCATTCAGGGTTTGGGTATAGCGGCATTCCAGCGGGCAGGTGCCCCACACCACGGTATCCCGCACCAGGCTTACGCCGTACATGCGGGCGGTGTATTCCAGCACCGAGAGCATAGCCGGGCCGTAAGCATCCTGCGGGGGCTGGCCAGGTTCACAGATGACCGAAGGTTCGCCGGTAAAGGGGTCATACTGCTGCACAAAGCGGCACTGGGGGCCAATGGCCTGCATCAGCTTTTGCCCCAGTTGGGGAATCAGCTCATACATGCCGTAATTTTCCAGCGCACGGATGGCACGCTGATAGGTCAGCGCTTCAGCCTGGCCGCTCCAGTTGTTGGTGGTCACGTTGCGGAACAGCGGGTCGTTGGCGGCCACGCTGGGCAGCGGCATTTTGGTCCAGAACTCCTGCGGGTTCAGCAGGTGCTCCTTGACAAAGCGCTCCGCCAAAGCATCCGGCAGGCTGTGCCAATACATGCAGCGCAGCGTGTTGTGGATCAGGGTGGGCATCTGGTTGTGGTTTTTGTCGCGGTCAAACATCGCGCCGCGGGCATCGTCCCACAGGTAGCTCACCATCTTGTCCTGCACGGCTTTGGCCTTGGCGGCCCACTGGGCCTGTGCCTCGGCATCGCCGCTGATGCGTGCAATTTCCGCCAATGTTTCGCGGCAGGCATATGAGTAGCTCATCACATCCATCGAGGCAATGGGCACCGCTGTGCAGCCCTGGGGCGGGGTTTCCTTCTCCCACGGGTCGGGGGCATCGGCGTAACGCATGGCGTGGTCTTCGCCGGTATCGTACTTGCACCAAGTCTCCAGGCAGCCGTCCCCATCGGAATCGCGTACACGCCACAGGTAGGCGTCAAACGCTTCCAGCGTTTTGGCCAGCTGGGCCAGATATTCGGCATCCTTGCCGCCCAGATAGTAAAGATCCAGCGCCGGTTCCGGGAAGCAGAAGCCCTGGAACTTGTTGAACTGCGGCACCACTTTGCCATCAATCACCGCAATGCTGCCGGGAATCCGCCCGTCCGCACGCTGGTGGCGCATAAACATCAGGCTGTTGTTCAGGCCGGTGGCAAAATCACGGCTGGCATACATTGCACCGCCCATGGGCTGGGTTTCCAGCCAGATTTTTTCATAGCCGCCGCCCTCAACCAGAACGGGGTCGCCGCCAAAGTTTTTAATGTTCAGGCGGCACTTTTCTTCCGCCTGTTTGACCAGTTGGGAAAGCAGCGGGTCTTTGGTTTCAAACCGGACGCCGGTGTTTGCCTGCATCATGGGAGCTCACCTCTCAAAATGTACGTTCAGATAATCAAAATCGGCATGGTTATGCAGCCCTGTCATATCGTGGGCATACACACCCACATGCGCCCCGGTAAAACCGCGGCAGTGCTCGTCCGTCAAAATATCGGTGGGGCAGGCCGGGCCGATGGACTGCCACTCCCCCTGCGGCTGGCGGTAATAGAACTGCGCCATGCCGCCGTCCGGGGTGGTGGTCAGCTTAAAGTCCAGCGTGCCATCCGGCACGGGAACAGGGTCGCACACATCTTCCACCACGCCGGTATCGCTTTTTAACAGTTCCAGCACCGGGGTACCATCCTCGGCGCAGGTCTTGCCCAGCAGGTAGAAGTTCATGCTGTCATAACAGTAGGTAAAACCGGCCATCTGCTCCGGGCAGACGGGGGCAAAGTCCATGCGGGTCTCGGCCTGCATTTCGTGCTCCTGCTGGCGGCGGGCCACCAGGGTGACATGGTGCAGCGAGTTCATGGATTCCTGCCCGGTCAGCCGCAGCCAGCCGGGGCGGACGGTCAGGTCCACACAATCGCCCAGCGGGGTGCGCGGCGTGGCATAGCCGGGGGCAAGGGCCGGAACGTCAAAGTCATCCTGTTCCGCCATTGCGGGCAGCTCCACTTCTGGCAAATCTTTCGGGGCGGGCACGGTGTTTTGGGCAATTTTTCCGCCGCAGGCCAGCCGCGGCCAGCCATCCTGCCAGGTGATTTTTTGCAGCGCGGTCTCGCGCCCCAGCAGGCTGCCGCGGGCAGAGTTCGGGCGGGAGCACAGGTGTGCCATGTACCATTCACCGTTCTGCGTTTCCACAAAGGAACCGTGGCCGCATTTCTGGATGGCGGTCAGATTGTTCTGGTCGGAGGTCAGCAGCGGGTTGTCCGGCATTGTCTCATAGGGGCCGAACACGTTGTCCGACCGCGCAATCGTGACACAATGGGAGTACCCAGTACCACCTTCGGCCACAACCAGATAGTACCAGCTGCCAATGTGATAGATGCGGGGACCTTCGGTGCAGCCGATGCCGGAGCCGCTGTATACCTTGCGGCGTTCGCCCAGCAGGGCGCCGGTTTCGGGGTCCATCTGCTGCACCAGCACACCCTTAAAGCCGTTGACCATGTTGACCAGGTAGCACTTACCATCGGTATCATGCAGCAGCGAAGGGTCGAACCCGATGCTGTTCAGGTACACGGGCTGGCTCCACGGCCCCGTGATGGAAGCCGCACGGCTCATATAGTTATGGGTGTTGTACCAGCGGCCTTTTTTGGTGGTCACGTTGGTAACAAGCAGGTAATAATACTGCCCATCCCAGCTCAGGTCCGGGGCCCAGATGCCGCCGGAGTTGGGGTCACCCCGCAGGTCCATCTGGCCGGGTTCCCGCAGCGGGCTTGGCAGCTGCTCCCAGTGGGCCAGGTCTTTGGAATGGTACAGGTTGACACAGGGCCACCATTCAAAGGTGGATGTGGCAATGTAATAATCGTCCCCCGTGCGGATCATGCAGGGGTCCGGGCAAAAGCCGCGCAGGATGGGGTTCTGGATGGTTTTCATACAAACATCAGCCTTTCAGGCCGCTGGTGCCAATGCCCTGAACCAGATAGCGGTTGAAGAACAGGAAGATCAGGAACACGGGGATCAGCGAAAGGGTGGACATAGCAAACATTGCGCCGTAGTCCGTGGTGGAAGCAGAGTCGGCAAACAGTTTGATGGCGATGGATACCGTATAGGACTGCGGGCGGCTCAAGTAAAGCAGGGGGCCCATATAATCGTCCCACTTCCAGTAGAACTGGATGATAACAGTGGTTACGATAGAGGGTTTCATCAGCGGCAGGATGATGCGGCTGTAAATCTGGTATTTGCTGCAGCCGTCAATGGTAGCGGCTTCGTCCAGATCCTTGGGGATGCCCTGCATGAACTGCATCATCTGATAGATGAAGAACGCCTGGCCGCAGAAGTAAGGCAGGATCAAGGGCACATAGCCGGGAACCAGACCCAGGCGGTAGTAAATCAGGTACTGGGGAATCATGATGACCTGGGTGGGCAGCATCATGGTGACCAGCATGCAGGTGAACCAGAACTTGCGGCCGCGGAACCGCACACGGGACAAAGCATAGGCCACCAGAGAAGAGCTGATGACGGTGCCGAACGTTGCGATAACCGTGATAAAGATGGAATTCTTAAAGAAGGTTGCAAAGGTGGTGCCGCCAAAGCCTTTCCAGCCGGTGGCATAGTTTGTCAGCTTCAGTTCTTTCGGGATCAGGGACAGGGTGCCGCGCAGAATTTCGGCGTTGCCCTTGAACGAGCCACTGATCATCCACAATACGGGATAAACCATCATAAAGCCGAACAGGATGACAAAAACGTGATACAACACTTTGGTGACTGCTTTTCTGTTATGCATAACCGTACTCTCCTTCCCTGCTTAGTTTGCTTCGCTGAACACCCAGAACTTGGATGTTTTGAAGATGATGAACGTGATAAGGCCCATAACCACCAGCATGAACCAGGACATGGCGCAGGCGTAACCCATATCGTTGTACTTGAAGGCCTGGTTGTAAACGTACAGGGCGTACAGCATGGTGCTGTTGTTGGGGCCGCCGTTGGTGATGATCATAGCCTGGGTGAACGCCATGAAAGCAGAGATGGTCTGCATAATCAGGTTGTACAGAATGATGGGAGACAGGCAGGGCAGCGTGATGCGGAAGAAGGTCTGGTATCCACGTGCGCCGTCGATCCTGGCAGCTTCATAATAGCTGACAGGGATTTCTTTTAAGCCAGCGGCAAAAATAATCATCGAAGAGCCAAACTGCCAGACGGACATCAAAATCAGCGGGTAAAGCGCCAGTTTCTGGTTGCCGAACCAGTTGATGGTGCTCATGCCCATTTCGGCCAGTACGCTGTTGAACAGACCTTTGCGGGCAAACAGCTGTTTCCACACCAGGGCAACGGCCACGCTGCCGCCAACCAGGGATGGCAGGTAGTACAGTGAACGGTAGAACGTAACCATGCGGCTGGGCCGGGTGAGCAGATACGCCACCAGCAAAGCGAACGTCAGCTTGAGCGGCACAGAGATCAGAACGTATTTTAAGGTGATGGCCAGAGATTTCAGGAAAACCTCGTCCTGGAACAGGCGCAGGAAGTTCTTGAACCCGATAAATGCTGCGGTTTTGGAGCCGAGCGAGTAGTTGGTGAATGCATAATAAAAGGAAATGCACACCGGAATCAGCGAAAAGCAGACAAAACCAAAGATAAACGGGAACGCAAACACATGGCCGACGGTATTATCTTTGTTCATGAACCTTTTCAGTGCCGAGGTGGAAGTTTGACCTTTCACGAAAGAATACCTCCCTTTCAAAAAGGGCGGGCACAGCCCTTTCTTCCTGACCGTGCCCGCCCGGAGCATTATGAACTTGTGTTAAAACTTACTCAGTGAACAGTGCAGCTGCATCGTCATAGGTCTTCTGGGCAGCTTCTTCTGCGGTAATCTGGCCGTCAACAACCTGCTGGATGTAGTTGCGGTAGTTATCAACAACCTCGTCCTGGCCGTCGGGGCTCAGCACGTTGACCTTGTCCGGCATCTTGAACTGAGAAACCTTGTCCATGAAGTCGTACATGATCTGCTGGCCTTCGGTAGCGTTGGCAGACAGAGTCTCACGAACGGTAGCGTTTACAGGAATGCCGCGCTCGCCCTGCAGGATGTTGTTGCAGTCGGGGTCATTTTCGAACCAGCTGATGAACTTAGCAGCTTCTTCTTTCTGCTGGCTGTCCTGAGAGACGCAGAGCATCTGAGAGGACTGGATGACAGCGCCGGAAGGGCCATCGCTGGTGATGCGGGGCAGGGTTGCCAGCTTGAGGGTGCGGCCCTGCTCCTGGCAGACGTTATACATGGTCGGGAACTGGTTGGCAGCAACCCAAGCCATTGCAGCTTCGCCGGTTACCAGGAAGTCGTTTTCGATGTTGGTGATCTCAGCGGAAGCACCGGCATCGGGGTAAACTTCGTTCTTGATGGAGTCTGCACGCATCTGGATGTAGGGGGTCAGCATCTGGGGGTCATCGAAGCCCATGCCGGTCAGATCCAGGTTAAAGAAGCTGTACTGGCCAACATCGCCATACTGTGCAACGTAAACGGAGCAGCCAGCGATGAACTCAGAGGTCAGCATGGAGGAGCAGCCGTAAATGCCAAGCTTTTCATGGATGGTGTTGGCAGCGTTTGCGTAGTCATCCCAGGTCCAGGTATCGGTGGGCTCTGCAACGCCGGCTTCAGCGAACATATCGGGATCGTAAGCAATGCCGTAAGAGTTCAGGCCGTTGGAGATGCCCAGCTGATGGCCCTCAGTATCCTGGGTGGTCTTCAGGTTGGCATCGCCGATGCCGGAAACATCCACAACACCGGAAGCGATGTAGTCATCCAGCGGATAGATCTTATCAATGTACATGGGGAAGTTGCCGCCCAGCTGGAAAATGTCCCACACCTGGTCAGAAGCAACCAGGGTCTTGAGCTTGGTGAAATAGTCATCAAAGGAGTAATACTCGTACTCGATCTTTACGTTCGGGTGCAGAGATTCGTACAGCTCGATGGCCTTGATGGTGCGGTCATGGCGGTCCTGAGAGCCCCACCATGCCATGCGCAGGTCAACTTCTTCATCGCTGGTGGAAGCAGCGTCTGCAGTAGAGGATGCAGTGCTTTCGGCAGTGGAGGAAGCGGTGCTTTCAGCGGCGGAGGAAGCGGTGCTGCCGCCGCAGGCTGCCAGGCTTACGCACATAGCGGCGGCCATTGTGGCTGCAATAATTTTCTTTTTCATATGGTGTTCTCCTTAATGTCAAGCAGTGGAACGGCGGCTGGGCAAGCAATGAACCAGCTTTGCCGTTAACATTTTTTATTCAGGCGGTGTGCACCCCGTCTTTCTTTCAACACTGTCATTATACCTGCTGGAAAGCACCAAAAATACTAAAAAAATATGCAGTTTTTGCTACAAAACACAGTTTTCTTGACTTTCCCCAAAAACAGTGTATTATATATATCCATAATACATAAACCCATTTTCGCCAATTTATGCACAATGCTAAAAGTTACAACTTTATGAAAGGACGTTTTTGCCAATGAGTCCCGAACGCGAACCGATGGAGAACGACTCCAACTCCCGCACGGCGGAAGAATTGGAGCAGCAGACCGTTGATGTTTATGTGGAGCGCGCTTTGCACGGCCCGGTGTTCCGCATGTCTTACGAGCACACCCACACTTATTGCGAAATTTTTTACCTGAAAAGCGGCACCTGCATCTACACTGTCAACCAGGGCCAGTGGCACCTGGAAGCGGGCGACCTGTTCATTGTGGCTGCAGGCGACCCCCACAGCACCCGCTACGAGGGCAAAACCAGCTGCGAGCGCATTATCGTGTTCTGTAAAGCAGATGTACTTGCCGGCATGATGCGTGGCGACCCGACCGAAGTACAGCAGGCGCTGGAGCGTTCCGGCAAGGTGATCCTGAACGCCGAGACCCGCACGATGGTGGAAGCTCTTTTGGACCAGATGCTGCTGGAAAACGACCTGCCGCGCAAATATTCGGAGCAGGTGCTGGAGCTGGAATCGCTGCATCTGGTGCTGCTTTTGCTGCGGAATGGCATTTTCAGCTATGAGACCATGTCCCCCAAAGAGGGCTACAGCGCCGACATTGAGCGCGCGCTGAAATACATTGCGCTGAACTACCAGCAGCCCTTAACGCTGGAAGAAGTGGCCGGGTACTGCAACCTGAGCCCCACCTATTTTTCCCGCAAGTTCAAACTGATCACCAGGCAGACGTTCAAAGAGCATGTGAATTACATCCGGCTGCGCCAGGCCACCCAGATGCTGTTGATGACAGATAACTCCATCACCAAAATTGCCATGCTGTGCGGCTTTGGCAGCAGCAACTATTTCAAGGATCTGTTCCGCGCCACCACCGGGCGTTCCCCCCGTGAATACAGAAAGCACTCCGGGCTGCCCATCCACCCCCACCTGCGGGATAACGGGTAACGCACGGAGTGCCGTAACCAAACCGTATTCTATTGTGCAGTTATTCCAGCGTCATGCCATATTTATCAAAAATGCGGTTGAACAAAAAGGCGTTGCAGTAGCTCGCCAGCCCCGGCGCCACCAGCAGCACCGGCCAGAATACAAAAACGCCCACGGCAAAAAATGCTACGGTGACCATCAGCGCGGCCAGAACAGGCATTACATTGCGCAGTGCCATGGCAATGCCCATCTTGAACAGTGCGCTGGTGGTGTTATCACACCGGGCAACCAGCGGGAACAGCATGGTGATAAACAGCGCCCAGCAGGCCAGCAGCACCACGCTGGTAAAAAACATTGCCCCCGCAAACACCGAGCTGGTCTGCAGGCAGATCACCAGATCCAGTACCAGCAGGATGCCAACTGCCAGGTACCCCACCCACAGCGCGGTTGCCTGCTTGAGGTTTTGCTTAAAAGAATGGAAAAACGCGGGAATGAGCTGGCCTTCCTGCCCGCGGGCCATCTTTAAGGTAACGTAATACAGCGCCGTTGTGGCCGCGCCCGCCGTTACCACCGGCAGGCAGCAGAGATACCACAGGCAGGACAAAAGGAAAAAATCCGCCAAATTGCCGATAAACTTCCAGATTGGATTTTCGAGACTGAAAAATTTCATGATGTGCCCTTCCTGTTGTTGGCTGCATGGTCAGGGGGGCTCCCCTGCCGCTTGCGGCCATCTTTGCTTTTGTAGGGCATGGTACCACAAAAAAAGAGCGCCTGCAAGGCCCGGCAGGAAGAAAGGCTGAAAAAATTTGGCGGCGTGTTCAGCAGGAAGCGCTATCAAAAAAGTCTGCAATAAAGGCTGCCGCCTGCTTTCCCATGGTGTTATAGGCGCTCTGATGGTATAAAAAACATTGTTGCTTATTCCACCTGAGGTGTATCTGAAAACAAAGAAAATGACGGATATTTCGCAAACACAAGCAGGATGTAAGGCAAAGAGCCGCAGGAATCCTTTGTGGATTCCAAGGCTTTTTAACGCAAGCTCCCGCTGCGTTTGTAGAAACAGACGATATTTTCGACTTTTCAGATACACCCTACACAACAACTTTCAACTCTGCGCCGTTTTATGTTTGGATTGCGGTCACTGCCTTGTACTTTTTGGCTTTGGTCATTCTTGTGTGGATCGTTGGGGGCATAAAAAAAGCAATAAAGAGATTCCCGTGCAACAGGCGAGGTAAAACTATTTTGGGGTTCCCGTTCCATTTTGTAAAACCTGCAACCAAAACACAAAGAACCGCCCAGCTCTTTTGGCGGGAACGCGGCGGCAGCGGCATTCTTTTGTCAAGCGGGGTTGGGCGGTTTCGTCCATTCCGTTTTGTGGGGGAATGGTGGTATAATTGCTGACGGTGTGTGGTTCGGGGGTATCTGAACACAAAGAAATGCCGGATTTTTCGCAAGGGCAAAACAGTTTTTTTCAGATACACCGGTTGACCGCATAATTACAGCATGCAGGAGTTGTTAGGGATGGAAGTTGCGTATCTGTTACCGGGCCAGGACCGCTGTGTGGCACTGCCCCCGCAAAACGGCAAAAAGCGCGTAGAATATTCTTATTGCACGGAGCGCGGAGAGCTGTTCTCCTGCATTGCCTCCACCGTTGAGGCCGCACAGGATATGTGCGAACAATGGATGCTGCGGCAGGAGCGGTATTAAAATTCAGCTTTCTTCCATTATCGTTTGCTTTTATATTATAATAGATAAGATACCAGACCGGCGGGGGTATGCTGTTTCCCTGCCGGTCTGTTTTTATGCTTGAACGATTGCAGCCGCAGTGGGTTTCCTTTATTTTTCGGCAGCCCATGAAGGCCGTACCCTGGTTTTGCAAGATTCAAACGCTAACGTGCGCTCAAAATAAACGGTAAATTCTGAATTTTTTGCTAAGGCGTATCTGGCACCTTAGCAAAAACAGCACCGCCGCCCGGGTTTTTCCCTTTGGGCAGCGGTGCCGTTTTTGTTTATGCTATTGTTGCGTTACGGGGCAAAACCTGCTATCAGATCAGGCCCATCAGGCTGGGCAGACCCAGAGACAGTGCCGGGATATAGGTAACAGCCAGCAGGGCCAGCACCAATGCGACAAAGTACGGGATCAGCTTGGAAGTGACCTGCTCGATGGAAACATGGCCAATGCCGCAGCCGACAAACAGAACGGAGCCAACCGGCGGGGTGATGTTGCCCAGGCACATGTTAAAGATGAGCATAACGCCGAACTGGATCTCGGTCATGCCAAAACTGGTAGCGATGGGCAGGAAGATCGGGGTAAAGATCAGGATGGCCGGGGTGATATCCATAAACATGCCAACCACCATCAGGATGATGTTCATCAGCAGGAAGATGATGTACTTGTTGCTGGTCAGGCTCATCAGGCCGTTGGAGATGGCTGCCGGGATGCCGGAGTAAGCCATAACAAAGGACATGGCGGAGGAAGCGGAGATCAGGAACAGAATGATACCGGAAGTTTTGGCGGAATCCAGCAGGATCTTCAGGAAGCTCTTGAAGGTGATGCTCTTGTAGACGATGGAGAGGATCAGGCAGTACAGAACTGCAATGCCAGCGCCCTCGGTAGCGGTGAAGATGCCGGAAACGATACCGCCGATAACAATGACGATGAGCAGCAGAGAGGGCACAGCGTCCCAAATGGTCTTGCCGATGCTCTTGCTCTTATCGTAACCGGTGGCTTTCATACCAGCCTTTTTGGCGCCGATAAAGGCAACCAGCATGCAGCACAGACCCATCAGGATACCGGGAACGTAACCGGCCATGAACAGGGTGGAGATGGAAACACCGCCAGCAACGGTGGAGTAAACAATGAATGCGGAGGTGGGGGGAATCAGCAGGCCGGTGGGGGCGGAAGCAATGTTGGCTGCTGCAGAGTAAGCGGGGTCATAGCCGTTTTCTTCCTCAATGGGGCTGATGCAGCCGCCCATGGCGGAAGCAGCAGCAACGGAGGAACCGGACAGTGCGCCGAACAGCATGTTGCCCAGGATGTTGGCCTGTGCCATGGAGCCGGGGATCTTGCCAACGAACAGCTGGGCAAAGTTGACCAGGCGCTTGGCAATGCCGCCGTTGTTCATGATGTTGCCAGCCAGGATGAAGAGGGGCACAGCCAGCAGGGAGAACGACTCAACGCCGGAGTTCATCTTCTGCATGGTGATAAAGGTGATCTGATCCCAAGACAGGGTGGACATGGCGGTTACAATGGAAGAAACCACAATGCTGATGGAGATGGGCACGCCCAAAAACAGCAGCACGCCGAACACAGCAAAAAGGATAACGGTTGTCAGTGTAATGCTCATTGTTCTGTGCCCTCCTTAGCAGTCAACTTTTTCGCCGGTGATATCTTCATAAATGTTGATGATCTGGGCGATGATGATGAAAATGCCGGAAATCGGAGCGATGGAGTACACCAGGCTGCGGGGGATGCCCAGCAGAGCGGAGAATTCACGGCTGGCAGAAACAGCCAGCTTGAAGCCGCCGATGGTGATGACGAAAATTGCCAGCAGCAGGATCAATGCGTCGATGGCAACCAGCAGGGCGGTGTGGGCTTTGCCGGTGAATTTATCGCGCACCAGCGTCAGGGACATATGCTCGCGGGTGGAGAATGCGTAAGCTGCACCGATGAAACCGGTCCAGATCAGGCTGTAGCGCACCAGTTCCTCCGTAAAGGCAACGGGGCTGTTGAGGACATAACGGGAGAACACCTGGATGAGAACCAGAATGGTCATGAAAGACAGCAGAACGGCGCAGGCAATGCTCAGGATCTTATCCATCCAGAATTTTACTTTACCAAAAATCTGTTTCATGTTTTATTCCCCCTCTCGTGCAGCTTCAATCGTATCCATCAGGGTCTTAACGCCGGGATACTGTTCTTCGTATGCTTCGATCATGGGCTGGGTTGCTTCGCGGAAAGCTTCCTTGTCTACATCGTAAACAAACTCAACGCCCATGGTTTCCTGTGCTTCTTTTACAGCTTCTTCAATGGCGGTATCCCACATAACCTTATGGGCCTCGGTGGAGTTGTGGGCAGCTTCCAGAATGATCTCCTGATCTTCCGGGGAGATCTGCTTCCATACCTTTTCGCTCATGATCAGAACGTCGGGGATCATGGCGTGCTGGTCAACGGAGTAGACCTTGCACACTTCGCCGTGCTTGCCGGTGGTCAGTGCGGTTTCGTTGTTCTCGGTGCCGTCAATGATGCCGGTCTGCAGGGAGGTGTACACATCACCGTAAGACATGGCAACGGGAATGCCGCCCAGATAGTTCATCATGTCGGTCTGGGACTTCATGTCCTGCACGCGGATCTTCAGGCCCTTCAGGTCAGCCGGGGTGCGGATGGCTTTGTCTTTGGTGTAGAAAGAGCGGGCACCGGAGGTGTAATAGGTCAGGGTAACAAAGCCGTCATCACCGGTAGAGAGGAAGAAATCCTGCATCTGCTGGGAGTCCATGACATGGTAGAAATCCTCGGTATCATTAAAGATGTAAGGCAGGCCGAATGCGTTGTAGGCTTCGTTGTACGTTGCCAGACCGGGGGCAGAAACCTTGGTCATGGCGATAACGCCTGCCTGCAGCTGCTCCAGGTTCTCGTTTTCGCTGCCGAGCTGGCCGTTGGGGAAGATCTTGACCTGGACGCGGCCATCGGTCTTTTCGTTCACTTCCTCAGCAAACTGGGTCATGGCAATGTGGACGGTGTGGGCCTCGGACAGGCCGTGGGCCAGCGTCAGAACCAGCGGGTTTTCTGCGCTGTAGCTGGTATCAGCCGTGGTGCTGGATGCGCCGCAGCCGGCCATCAGCCCGGCGCACAGCACAGCAGCCGTTGCCAGCGCTGCAATCTTTTTGAACATTTTGTTTCCTCCTTCTATTTTGTATCGCGTTTTACGGCGCGTTACATACCAATCAGATCAAACTGCTCAAACGAGACCATGATCTCATGGTCCTTTTTGGGGTTGGGGTACTTGACCTGCACGCTCTTCAGGCGCTGGCTGTAGTACCAGCCGCTCTCGGCTTCCTCAAACTTGCGGCGGTGCAGGAAGTGCGGCAGCTCCTTGCCGTCCAGCTGCACATAGAACGGGGATTTTTCGCGGTGGATCATATCCAGATACATGCTTTCCACAGCGGTATCGTAATCGCCCTCGTTGGTAAAGTGAACGTAAGTCTTTACGCCTGCGGTCACGGCAATGCGGGTCTTGAGGTAAGCGCCCTTCAGGTACTCATTGGTGCAGCCGTCATCCTCGTACAGAACAAACTCGGAATCCACATCCGGTGCCATCAGGATCTCCAGCGCAGTGGTCTTTTCGGTCATCAGGTTGTGCAGGCGGTTGCCGCTCATGGGCAGGATAGCACCGCTGCGCACAAACAGCGGGATGCTGGAAATATCGACCGGTACCTCGATCGTCTGGCCGGGAGCGTACTCCTCGCGGGTGTAGAAGTTGTAGAAGCGCTCGTTTTCGTTCTCGGTCCTGGGCAGGTAGACAGGGCGCACGGTCTGGCCCTTTTCCACAACGTTGGCAACCAGCAGAGAGTCGCCGAACATGAAGTCAACGCCCTCATCATAGGTGGCGGGGTCGTTCTGGAACACGGCGAAGGTGGGCTGCCAGATCGGCAGGCCGCTTTCGTGGGCGCGCACCATCAGGGAATACAGCATCGGGCTGAGCTTGTAGCGGAAGTTGATGGCATCGCGGATGTACTGCTTTTTATCACTGAACATCCAGGGCTCGGTCACGGTGTTGTCGGTGTTGGTGGAGTGGATGGAGAAGCGCGGCTGGAAGATGCCGTTCTGCACCCAGCGCACGAACAGCTCTGCTTCCGGTGCGGGGCCATAGAAGCCGCCGATATCGCAGCCGTGGTTGGAAACACCGCACAGGGCCATGCCCAGGATGGTGGCGATGTTGTACTTCAGGGTATCCCAGTGGGTCAGGTTATCGCCTGCCCAAACCTGGGCGTAACGCTGGATGCCGGCATGGCCGGAACGGCAAACAGAGAAGGGACGGCAGTTGGGGTCGTACTCTTCAATGGCTTCGTTGGAAAGCTGGCACATCAGGTTGCTCATCACCGGCTTCATGGTGCCGATGGTGCTGCCCTTGCCCTCAAAGTAAACTTTGGCATCCTTGTCCACCATGCTGTCATACTCGCAGTTGTCGTTCCACAGGGAGCGGCAGCCGTAACGCAGCAGGGCGTCCTTGATGTACTGTTTCCAGTGTTCGCGGGTGGACTGCTTGGTAAAGTCCACAAACAGGCCGGGGCCGCCCCACCAGGTGCCCACCGCCAGGCCGTCGACACCGGCGTTATCATCGGATGCGGGCAGGAACATATCCTTTGCCTTCATCTCTTCCAACAGGGGGTGGACCAGCAGCATGCCGGGTTTGATGTTGGGCGAAACGATAATGCCGCGCTTGACCATCTGGGCAAACCAGTCAGCGGGGTCCTTAAAGCGCTTGTTGTTCCAGGTGAAGGTGCAGCGCTTGATGCCCTGCTCGGTTTCCACGGCGCAGTAGCCGGAGGAGAGCTGGAAGCCGTCCACGGGGATGTCCTCCTCATGGGTGGTATCAATGAATTCCAGCACAGCGTCATCACTGTTTTCCGGCAATTCGGGGTAATACATAGAGCTGCCCAGATAGCCCAGCGCTGCTTTGGGCAGCATAACGGACTTGCCGGTCAGATCGGTGTAACGCGCAATGATATCGCGGATGGAGGGGCCTGCGATCAGGAAGAGATCCACATCCCCGGCATCGGTGCGGTAGGTGGAGTAACGGTGCCAGTAGTTACGCTTTTCGCGGCCCATGTTGAAATCACATTCAGCGGTGTTGTGGTAAAAGTAACCAACTGCCTGTTTGGTACCGCGGTTCAGCTTGATGTAGAACGGAATGTGCTTGTACAGGGAATCGGTCTCCTTGGCATTGTAGCCCATGGCATCGCCGGGGGCCATGTTCATGTACTTTTCAGCCTTGTTGATCTCGCCGGATTTTTCGCCAAAGCCATAGAAGCAGTCATCGGCTTCAATCTGGGAAGCGTGCATGCGGCGGTGGTTGGAATCCTCACGATAAGCAAGGTCGGGAATGTCTGCGTGCAGCAGGCTGCCATCTTTATCGTATACCATGATACGGAAAGGCGCCTTTTCCACAACCACCTTCAGGCGGCTGCCCTGGATCACGGCCTGCTTGTCGCCGTCGGTCAGCTCGGCAGCAGCGGTCTGCACGCGCTTGCGGCAGTCCTTCATCAGCTCGTCCGTGCGGGAGTCCCAGGCGGTCATGGTCAGGCTGTAGGATGCTTCGTCCCAGTCGCCATCAAAACCGGCGCGGATACGCAGGATATCGTCCGTCAAAAACCAGATGCGGATCTCCACCGCGTTAGTGGAAACCGAGAAACAGTTTTCCAGCTTTTTGACCTGGCCTGCCGTGTAGCATACTTTCATGTACAAGCTCCTTCCCTTTTCTGTTCGCGTATGTGTCCATTTTATCGGGCTGTTTTGAATTTTCGAACGTGCAGTTTCTGTTCATTCAGTGGGCATGTTGAACAGAAACCGCCATTTCTTTACCCATAATTCATAGCAGCCTTTTTATTTCATCCCTATCATATCAAATTTCGTTCATTTTTTCCTCACATTTTGTAGCCTAAATATTGCAAAATGTGATATAGTCGAGGTTGAAGGCCGAATAGGCGGTGGGACGGAGGTGGGATTGGGGATTTGGATTGGATGAGGTTGGCACATCTTCAGCACTGCTTGTTTCCTGCAGTTCTGGCTTTTCCTTTTATATTGTAAGCCGAGACCTGTCCACACCCAGCGTAACCGGGACCCATCCTTTTCTGTACTGTGCAGCCATTTCCGTATTTCTTACTCCTGTTCCTTCACACCGGTGTATGCCGGTACGGATGATTTTCGGCAGTACAAATGCCTGTCCATTTGAACTGCTCAAAAGATGTAACTTTTTCGTGTACGCCTTTCCATGTTTCTTGACGGGATGAGCAATTCAGGATATGCTATGAGCAGTTGGATTGCTCAGTCATTATTATATGCACTTCAAACAAGACCACTTTGGAGGGAAGCCCATGGAACGATTGGAAGCCTTTGAAAAGATGCTCCATGATCTCAAGGCACAAGCCGCTTACGAGGCGGATGAGATGGAACGCCTCAAAGCCGAAGGTCGAGAGAAGTCCGCGACGTATCGGCAGTTTTTCGGCAATCGGCTCTTTTATAAGCAGCTGCTGAACACCTATAAGAAATACGGCTTAATGGACTAAGCGCATCCGGAAGAGAATGGAGAAAGACAGGTGATGTTATGAACTGGATCAATGAATTGTCGTGGTTATGGGAAACACTTGGCATTGCGCTTATTGCTGCGGCTGTCTGCGTAGCTTGTGCCGCTCTGATCTGCAAAGCAGCGAAGAAGAAAACCAACAAAAAGGTGTTGGCTGTCATCGGTGCTGCAGCGTTTGTGGGCGCGATTCTGGCGGTCATTCTAATTGCCCGGACACCGATGCCGATTTGATTAGACAGGAGGCTTTTACTATGGATAAGGAAAGATATTCGATCATATTCAGCAGCTTGACCGGCAACACAAAAAAACTTGCTGATACAATTCGCGCGGTGCTTCCGGCAGAAGACTGTGACTATTTCGGTGCGCCGAAAGCGGAAGAACTGCACTCCGAAATACTCTATATCGGGTTCTGGACGGATAAGGGCAACGCGGACAGCGCAACCTTGGAACTACTGTCAAAGCTGAGAGACAAAAAGGTTTTTCTATTCGGGACGGCGGGCTTTGGCGGCAGCGAGGCATATTTTCAGAAGATCCTTGAACATGTTAAGCAGTCTGTTGCCCCAAGCAACTCCGTGTTCGGAGAGTATATGTGCCAGGGCAAAATGCCGCAGTCGGTACGGGATCGTTATATGAAAATGAAGACACAGCCGGAGCATCCGGCAAACATTGACGCGCTGATTGAGAACTTTGACCGTGCTCTCTCCCATCCGGATGAGGACGATTTGGAGAGACTGAGGAAAATCGTTTTGGATCGACAATAAAACAGGGGGATTCCTTATGTTATGTCGCTCCAAATCGTCAGAAACGACATCACAAAAATGGGCGTTGACGCCGTGGGCATTGCATAACCATTATTCCCTTTTATGAAATAAATTAAAAAAGAACACTGCTTTTGAACCGCGGCACAGGTGCGCCGCTCAAAAATTGGTGCACTATCGAAAAATGCAGGCGGCAACCTTTTGTCATCAAGTACCATAAAGGAACTGCTGCAAGCACTGCAAGCAGTTTTTATTCAGTCCTGCATTTTACAAATCATTCTACTGAAAATTCTACTATTTCTTCATAAAAACTTTCTAAAATTCTGTCGGACGCTATGGTACAATAAACCTATCATAAAATAACATTCCGCACCACAAACCACAACAAGACAGGAGATTTGCCATGCGTAACGTAATTTCCCTGAACGAAAACTGGACCCTGACCTTCCCCAAGGGCGAACGCCCGGCTGAAGCGGTTACCCTGCCCCACACCTGGAACGCGGTGGATGGCATGGACGGCAACGGCAGCTATCTGCGCACCACCGGTGTTTACACCCGCACCTTTACTGCGCCCAAGCAGCCTTTGGCCGGTGGCCGCACCTATATTGAAGTTCTGGCCGCAGCCCTTTCCGCTACCGTCAAGGTCAACGGAACGGTTGCCACCACCCACGAGGGCGGTTACTCCATTTTCCGCGCTGATGTGACGGATCTGTGCCATGACGGCGAGAACGAGCTGACCATTGAAGTCAGCAACGAAGATACGCCGTCCATGTATCCCTCTTCCGCCGACTTCACGTTCTATGGCGGTTTGTACCGCGGCGTCAACCTGATCAGCGTGCCCAGCACCCACTTTGACCTGGATTATTTCGGCGGCCCCGGCATTAAAGTTACCCCCAAACCGGCAGCGGACGGCGGCGCCACGTTCGAAATCAAAAGCTATGTGACCAACCCGGACGAAAACTTTACCGTGCAGTACAGCATTGAAGATCCCTATGGATTTGAGGTTGCTTCCGCCACCCGCCCGGCCGATAACACCGCCGTTACCCTGTATGTGCCTGATGCTGAGCTGTGGAGCATGGACGAGCCCAACCTGTACACCGTAATTGCCCGCCTGCAGCGCCGCAATGAATCCTATGACGATCTGTACGTCAATGTCGGTGTGCGCAGCTACACCGTCACCCCGGACGGCGGCTTTTCCATCAATGGCGTGCCCACCCCGCTGCGCGGTGTTTCCCGCCATCAGGACCGCTTGTACAAAGGCAACGCTCTGAGCATCGACGACCATTACGAAGATGCCCAGATTATCAAGGAAGTCGGTGCCAACACCATTCGTCTGGCCCACTACCAGCACAGTCAGGATTTCTATAACGCCTGCGACTCCATCGGTTTTGCCGTTTGGGCCGAGATTCCGTTCATCAGCGTGTTCAAACCCGGCGAGGATGCCCACGCACACTGCCGCCGCGAGATGACCGAGCTGATCGTCCAGAACTACAACCACCCGTCCATCATGTTCTGGGGCATTTCCAACGAAATTTTGATTGGCGGCATCAGCCAGGAGCTGGTGGAACGCCACCACGACCTGCAGAAGCTGTGCAAGGAGCTGGATCCCACCCGTTCCACCACCATTGCCCATGTTTCCCACACCCCGACCGACGGCCCCATGCACCACATCACCGACCTGGAAAGCTACAACCACTACTTTGGCTGGTACGGCGGCAAGATTGAGGACAATGGTCCCTGGCTGGACAAGTTCCACGCCGAGCACCCCGATATCTGCCTTGGCGTTTCGGAATACGGCTGCGAGGGCATCATCAACTGGCACAGCAGCACCCCCCAGTGCAAGGATTACACCGAGGAATACCAGGCCGTATACCATGAATATATGGCACAGGCCTTTGAGGATCGCCCCTGGATCTGGGCCAGCCATGTATGGAACATGTTCGACTTTGGCTGCGCAGCCCGCAACGAGGGCGGCGTGGCAGGCCGCAACAACAAGGGCCTTGTTACCATTGACCGCAAGACCCGCAAGGACAGCTTCTACCTGTACCAGGCATACTGGACCAAGGACCCGATGGTACACATCAACGGCCGCCGCTATGCCCAGCGCGCCGGGGAAACCACCGAAGTCAAGGTTTACTCCAATCAGGACTGCGTGACCCTGTACCTGAACGGCAAGGAAGTTGGCACCCAGCAGGCCCACCGCGTGTTCCACTTTACCGTGGCGCTGGCCGAGGGCTTTAACACCCTGCTGGCCGTGGCCGGTTCCGCCAAGGATTCCATCACGCTGGAAAAGGTAGAGAAAAAGCCCGCCTGCTACACCCTGCCGGAGTTCAATGAGCGCCAGGAGGGCGTTGCCAACTGGTTTAAGCAGATGGGCAGCCTGGATCTGGAATCCCCGATGGAATTCCCCGAAGGGTACTATAATATCAAGGACTCTATGGCAGAGCTGGCCAAGAACGAGGAAGCTTTTGCCATCGTTGCCAAGGCCGTAAAGCTGGTCACCAACTTTGACCTGAAACCCGGCCAAGGGATGTGGAGCATGATGAGCGGCATGAGCCCCGAACACATGAGCGGCATGATCTCCACCGACCTGCTGGGGGATAAATTCCTGCCCAGCCTGAACGCCCAGCTGATCAAGATTAAAAAGTAATCCCCTGCCTCTTTAACCCCATAAAGGCAGACGGAACAGCAAGCAAAAACGCCAGAGCAGCACCCGGTAAGGGTTGCTGCTCTGGCGTTTTTATTCGCGTATTATTGTTATTTTTGTCGTTGTTAATTCTTTTTCTTCCTGTGCGTCCGGTTTTGCGGTAAAAAAGTGTTTCACCTTTTCTGCCCCGGCTGCATCCATAGGGTACTGGGCTTTGATGCGCCCATCCTCAAAACGCAAAATTACCGTGCAGCAGGTCAGCAGCAAATCGCACTGGCCTTGGCGCATCCGGTAGAACGCTCTTATGCTTTTCCCTCTCGCCCGCTTATTTGGCGCAAGTCAAATCGCTTGCCTTGGCCGCATAATCAAACAGGCCATCGTTCTTTTCTTCCAGTGCCTTGATCATGTGATAGGTATACTCGTTATACGGCGTGGGAATGCCAAGTTCCTGCCCCATCCGCATCAGCGCACCGGAGAACATGTCAATTTCGGTGTGCCGCCCGGCATCCAGATCCTGTAACGTGGAATAGCGCGTTGCAGGTGGGACCAGGCTGCCATGGCGGGAACTTGCATCCACCTTGCTCAAATCAATGCCCTTTGCTACGGCAATGGCCTCCAGCTCATGGCACAAACCATCGCTGATGGTTTTCATGTGGGCACTGCTCTGGTAACAGCCAACGCCCGCGCCCAAAATGGCCTGCGGCAGATTGTTGCAGACATTCAGACGGAACTTGCTCCAGATTTCTTCCTTAATATATGGGGTAACGCGGGAATGAATGCCCGTACCGGCAAGCAATGCTTCCACCGCCTGCACGCGCTCGCTTTTCAGCGGTGCGGCAAGCTCGCCATAGATAATGCCGATGGTGGTTTCGGGGTTGAAGTGGTAGCCGTCCTTTTCCTTATGGGAGGCCACCTTGATGAGGGAGGGCAGAACATGTTCCGCACCGATTTTGGCGGCGATGATTTCCTCACTGTCCACACCGTTCATCAGGCTCATCACGGTGGTATTGGGACCAACGGCGGCGGCAATGCTGTCCAGTGCGCCGGGCAGCGCACCGTATTTCAGCGCAACCACCAATAGATCCACGCCGTTTGCTTCCTGCGGAGTCCAAACCTGCGGGCGGTAGGTGGTGCCGTTGATGGTGATTCCCTGTTGTTTCAGCCGTTCGGCACGCGGGCCTTCGGCAATTACAGCAAGGCGGATATCCTTGCGGGAGCTGAGTCCCCAGATGACATAAGAGCCGACTGCACCGGCCCCCAGAACGGCAACAGATTTGATTTGCATGTTTCCCTTTCCCCTTTCGCCTGCAGTACTTTTCTATTCCCGCGGGTAATCGTTGTATTTCTTTGGGGCTATTGTACCATAAAGGAACGCTTTGGTTCAATTACTGCTCCATCGTATAGCTGACCCGATACTGGCCGGAGCCCGCCTGGGCGGTGGGGCAGCCGTTTTGTTCCGCAAAGGTCAGGCCGTCCGTTTCCAACAGTTTGGCACCGGGTTCCAGGCAGATTTTTGCCGCTGCATTGGGTGGAATTTCCGCCGTAACGGTGATTTTCCCGTCATCAGCTTCCCACCGCAGGGCATAGCGGCCAAAGGGGGTCTGGTGCCAGGCCTGGGCCCAGCGCAGCCCGCCACCGGGGCGCGGGGCCAGCCGTGCGGCGCAAAAGCCCGCCGTGCCCGGCTGCTGGCCGATACCGGCGCATTCGCCGTACAGCCATGCCCCCACCGCGCCGTATGCGTAATGGTTGAAAGAGTTCATCCCCGCGGACCACATCGTTCCGTCCGGGCGGCGGCCATCCCAGTGTTCCCACACGGTGGTGGCACCCTGCAGCACCTGGTACAGCCAGCCGGGATAATCCTTTTTCAGCAGCAGGTCATACGCCTGCTGCCAGCAGCCGTTCTGGCTGAGCGCCGCGCAGAAATACGGTGTGCCCAAAAAGCCGGTAACCAAATGCCCGTTTTGTTGTTCCAACAGTTCCAGCAGGCGCTGGATCGTTTTCTGCTTCCACTTTTGCGGGGTCAGGCCAAAGCGCAGGGCCAAAATATGGGCCGTCTGGGTCTGGGCGGTCATTGCACCATCCAGAGTAAAAAAGTTTGCGGCAAAATCTTGGGCTGCCTGGCGGTGAACCCCCGCGTAAAGCTCTGCATCCTGCCGGTTGCCCAGTACCTCCGCCGCCAGCGCCAGCAGCTGGGCCGAAAGCGCATAGTACGCCTGGCTGGTCAGCGCCGTGGGGGTTGCGCCAAAATAACTGCCCGGTTCGGCGTCCAGCGCCACCCAGTCGCCCAGCTGCATCTTGAAATCAAACAGACCGTTTTTGGTGTTGGCGCGCATAAAATCCACCCAGCGCTTCATGCTGGGGTACTGGCTGCGCAGAATGGTATCGTCGCCATACATCTGGTACAGCACCCAGGGGATCACCGTCGCGGCATCGCCCCAGCCGGAAGCGCCATATGGGCAGTTTTTCATCAGCCAGTTGGCCTCGGTGTGGGTTTCCTCAATATTGGGCACCACATTGGCCACGCCGCCGTCCGGCAGCTGGTCCACGGCAAGGTCTTTCAGCCACTTGCTGTAAAAAGTCCAGGTATCGGCCAGCCAGCAGGCGGTCTCGCAAAAAATCTGTGCATCGCCGGTCCAGCCAAGGCGTTCATCGCGTTGGGGGCAATCGGTGGGCACATCCAAAAAGTTGCTTTTCAGCCCCCACAAAATGTTATGGTTCAACTGGTTCACCAGCGGTTCGGAACAGGTAAACTCCCCCGCCGGCTGCATGGCGCTGTGCAGCACGCAGGCGGTAAAATTGGCCGGTTCCGGTTTTCCCGGCCACTGCACCACCAGCGCATAGCGGAATCCCATATAGGTAAACTGCGGCTGCCAGGTCACCGTTTGGCTGCGGGCAAAGGTATATTGCATGGTGGTGCGGGCTTTGCGCAGGTTGGCCAGGTAGGGGTTGCCGTCAGCGTCCAGCTCCTCAAAGCAGCGCAGTTCAGCCGCCTGCCCGGCTGTGCCCTGCACGGTAATTTCCACCCGGCCCGCCATGTTCTGGCCAAAATCCACCACGGTGCTGCCGTCCGGTGTGGTAAACACCCGCTGCGCCGGGATGCGCTGCTGCACGCATACCTTGCCTGCGGCCTGGGCGGCCAGTTTGGCGGCAGGGTACGGCACGATGCGCACGGCGTGCCAGCGGCCTGCGGGGGTGTTTTCCGGCGTTTCGCATTCGGCCCAGCGGGGCAGTTCCAGCGCGGCATCGTATGTTTCTCCGTGGTAAATCTCTGAGAATATCACGGGTGCCTTCGTTCCCTGCCATGCTGGGCCGGTGCTCACGGTTTCACGGGTGCCATCGGCATACACAAGGGTCAGCTGCATGGCAAAGGCGGTGGTATCGCCATAGTTGTTGCGGGAGCGGGTCAGGCCCATCACACCCTTGTACCACCCGGCCCCCAGCATTGCCCCGGCCATGTTGAGGCCGGGATGCAGCATGGCAGTGACCTCATAGGTCTGGTAGAGCAGGCGGCGGTTATAGCTTGTCCAGCCGGGGGTCATCTCATCGGTGCTGACCTTTTGGCCGTTGAGATAAACATTATACAGCCCCAGTGCCGTGGTGCAGGCATACGCCGCCCGCAGCCCCGGCTTTACGGTGAACGCCCCGCGCACCATTGTACCGGCGGAGGATTCTTTGCAGGTTTCGGGGGACTCCGCGCTCACAAACTCGGCTTTCCACTCGGCTGCCGGGTCCAGCAGGGCGGTGATGAACACCGCCGGTTCGCTCCACAGGGTCTGCTGGGGGCCAGCAGCGGTATCGGCCCAAACCTGCACACGGGCGTAATATTTTTGCAGCGATTGCAGCGTCAGGCCCGCCGCGTGCACCGCGGTGGAGTTTCCGGTTTCACAGGTTTCATCGTACAGCAGCGCGGCAAAATCCGGGGTCAGGGCAACTTGCAGGCGGTACTGCGTCTGGCGGATGTTCCGGCAGTCCCCTTCCAGCTGCCAGCCGAACACGGGGGTATGGTCCAGCCCAACAGGGGTCCGCTCATGGTCAAACCAGAGGCCGGTCACAGTCAGCATGGTTCACTCCCCCTTTTGCGCCATATACTGGGCAAACAACGCCAGCTTGGCGTACAGATCATCCAGGATCAGACGGCTGTCGATCCCCTTATACACCCGGATGGGCCGATTGCGGCCGATGGCGGCATAAGTCTGGTCCGCCGTTACATAAGGCGCAGGCACCCAGTCAAACTGGAAGCGGTGTTCATACAGCAGCAGGCCGGGGGCAGGGTTATCGCCCAGAACCCAGCTTTCGCCCGTGCGGAATGCGCTGGCGCGGGATTCCGGCGTTTGGCTGTAAGCCACCAGCTGGTCAAACAGGTAGCGGCCCACGGCTCCCTGGGGGCGCACACGGTATTCCAGTTCCGCCATACTGACCGGCATCATCTCGTACACATTTTTGGGCACCTGCCACACCGGCATGGTGCTGCCAAACACCACGTTGACGGCGTTGACATCATTGCCCAGGTTAAACTCCGGCCCGCCCACAGGGTACGGTGCGCCGCCGATCCAGATGGCGGTCAGCCGGCCCGCAATGCGGGGTTCCTGCAAATAGGCACTGGCCAGGTCGGTCAACGGGCCAAGCAGCAGAACAAACAGCGGGCGGGTATCCTCTTTCATCGCTTCGCGGATGATCAGCTCCGCGCCTTCGCTGGGCACCGGGGTAGCGGCATCCGGCAAAGCGTGGGGCGCACCGTGCAGCACCGGAACCGTCAGCTGCATCAGGGCCGTCAAGTCTTTCAGACCCTGCCAGCTTTTCTGCATGCCGTTGGGGTCGCGGGTGCCAAAGTGGGCGGCCACCACGCCGACATTATCAAACTTGGGGCTCAACAGTGCCTGCACAACAGCAAACGGATCGTCCGCTTCGTTGCAAAGGTCGGTATCGGTAATTACACGCACCATTTTTTCTTCCGGCACGGGGAAGTTGTAGTGGGTACAGGTCATGCTTTCCTCCTATTTTATGTTCCGGGTGCTGCGGCTTGCAGTGGGGGCCGCAGCCCGTTTTTTATTAAAGGCAATACCGCATAATTCTAAGTGCCGATACGGCGAGCGAGGTGCGGCAGATGCTAAGCCAAAAGCGCAGATAATACTTTGTGTATTATCGAGCATTTTGGCAACG
>ERZ1673699.1009-NODE-1009-length-25297-cov-6.468980_pt1 | contig 25297 bp, 20 predicted proteins | sample MGYA00580229_ERZ1673699 | MGnify/ENA primary metagenome ERZ1673699 (study PRJEB41218, sample SAMN15661785) | gut metagenome | host: Homo sapiens | place: Canada: London | collected 2015-08-20/2019-03-30 | study: EMG produced TPA metagenomics assembly of... | reverse complement strand
ACCTCGAATCGGCCAACGTCTTCTTCAAGTCGGTGACGCACCTCTGCGGCGGCGAGCTGGCGGCGATGGTCATGGGCACGAAAGTACCCTGCGTGCTCACCTCGCGCGGCGACACGAGCAAGACCAAGCTCTTCTCGATCGCCCTGGCCTGCCTGGCAGTAAAAAAATAAAAACCCGGATACGGGACTAACCCAAACCACTAACGAACCGAGAACTTATGGGCTACAAAGTTTTAGCGATAAATCCCGGCTCAACATCCACAAAGGTCGCCCTCTATGACGAGGAGCGACCTTTGTTGGATTTGACCCTGCGCCACTCGACCGAAGAAATTTCCCGATTTGCCGACGTCATCGACCAACTCAACTGGCGCCGGGGGCTGATCCTCTCGGCCCTGCGCGAACAGTCGTTCGACATCAAAGAGCTGTCGGCCGTGATCGGCCGCGGAGGCCTGATACGACCCGTTCCTGCGGGGGTCTACGAGGTCAACTCGCGGATGCGTTACGACCTGCGCAACGCCCAGATGAAACACGCCTGCAACCTCGGGGGATTGCTCGCGGCGCAGATCGCCCACATGGCGGGCGTGAAAGCCTACATCGCCGACCCTCCGGTGGTCGACGAGATGGACGACGTGGCCCGCATCTCGGGGATGCCGATGTGCCCGCGCAAGCCGATTTTCCATGCCCTGAACCAGAAAGCCATCGCGCGCCTGCACTGCGGCCGCGTGGGCTGGACCTACGAGGAGTCGAACCTGATCGTGGCCCACATGGGCGGCGGCATCTCGGTGGCGGCGCACAAGCAGGGCCGCATCGTCGACGTGAACAACGCACTCGACGGCGACGGGCCTTTCGCCCCGGACCGTGCGGGCAGCATTCCGTCGAGCGAGCTCATCAAAGTCTGCTTCTCGGGACAGTACACGAAGGAGGAGCTGCTGAAATTCATTTCGAGCAAAGGCGGCCTGGTGGCCTACCTGGGCACCAACTCCGTGATCCAGGTCATGGAGCGCATCGCCGAGGGCGACCAGCGGGCCAAAAAGGTGCTGGAATCCATGTGCTACAACATCTCGAAGCAGATCGGCGCCATGGCCGGGGCCCTCTCGGGCAAGGTGCAGGCGATCCTGCTCACGGGCGGCATCGCCTACAACGAGTCCATCGTGGAGTATATCCGCGAACACTGCGGCTTCATCGCCCCCGTCGAGGTCTACCCCGGCGAGAACGAACTGGAAGCGCTGGTCACCAACGCGCTGGTCGTGCTGCGGGGCACCATCACCCCGAAAGTCTACAAATAACCCGTATCCATCCGGAAATCGAACGTGCCGCACCCTTCCGGGATGCGGCACGTTCATTCAGGCGCGGGAACGACGGGAGCTCCTGCGTCACTCGAAAGCGATGCTTTTCCAGGTAAGCGGATTTCCGAAGTAGTCCGTGGCCCATTGGTCGGCGGACGCGGCTTTCGGAACGGCCGTCCCCGTGTCGTAATGCTTGTCGGCGTTCAGCGTAAGATTGCATGCCTTGGCGAAGTTCTGGCCGAAAGGAGTTACTCCACTGTCCATTTCCAAGCCAATATTCCCGGCTGCGGTCAGCCGGAGCGTAGTCAGCTTGTCGCATTGCTGAAATGCACTGTGTCCGAGTATGGTCGCTTTGGGCAGCGAAAGGGAGGTCAGACCGGAAGCCATGAAAGCTGAATAATAAATCCGGACGGCTTCGGGCAGCTCCACGCTCTCCAGCGAAGGGCAGCCCGACAAGGCCTGTGCTCCGACCTCCTCCACGCCGTCGCAGGAGACGGAGGTCAACGCCTGGCAGGCGACGAATGCGAAGGAGCCGAGCGCCTTCACCCCGGCGGGCAGTTTCACTTCGCGCAGGGCCGGGTAGGCATAATGAAACTCTCCGTTATTATCTTCCCAACTGTAGAATGCCTTTGCCGGCAGGCCGCGGACATAGCCCGGGAGTAAGTTAAAATTATCGTCCACCCGCCCGTCTACATTCACTTGCGGCCAGTCGGTCACGCCGGTCAGGTCTATCGTTTCCACGTCGGAGTCGTAGAAAGGGTTGCCGGCCGGAGGAGTGCCGGAAAAGGATACCTGCACAGGTATCCCGATTTTGGCGAACTCGCCCGTCAGTTTGAATTCGGTGATGCCTGCGTCGAGGGCGGCCTGAATAGCGGCCTTTACCTCATCGGCGGTCATCGGGGTCATATCGATCGTTCCGGATACCGCGGGGGGGGGAGTTTTGTTCCCGTCGTCGTCCGAGCAACCGGCGAGCGCCAGCGTTGCGGCCAGTGCGGCCGTAAAAAGTCCTTTCATCATCATATCGCATTCGTTTTAGTCCGACGATAAAAGTAGCGCAAAACGGCTGCGGAGGAGTCCGGAAACTTAAAAAACAAGCGCCGGGTTTTCGGACTCGGCGCTGTTTTCAGCTAATCGGCGTGTACCGGCTCTCCCCCGGCACAGCGGCGGCGGTATTCGCCGGGCGACATGCCCGTCACTTCAGAGAACTGCGCGAAGAACGTACTGCGCCCGTGGATGCCGACCATCTCGCCCACCTCGAGGGCCGAAGCCCCGGGATGCTCCAGCAGCAGCCGCTGCGATTCGGCGATGCGCAGGGCGCGTATCCACGATTTGAAGTTGAGCCCCAGCCCGGAGTTGACATACCGCGACAGGTAACTCCGGTTGCACCCGATCTCGCGGGCCAGCGAATCCAGCGAAAGTCCCGGACGGACATACCCTTTCGCGGCGATCCATGCGTCGAGCGCCGTGCGGATATTCTCCCCAGCGGCCTGAGGCTCCGGCACATCGTCGGCAATCGCGGAAGCGATCCGCCCGAACTCCGCGGGATAGTTGATGTACTTCATCCCGAAGAAGGTGTAGAAGACCATGTAAACCCCCGTAAAAGCGAACAGACAAGGCATCCCGAGCCCCGACACCGACCATGCCGCAGCCGCCAGCCCGATCAGGGCCGCCATCAGAAACGACACGGCGACCCACCGCAGGCGGCGCATCTCATCGTCCGAAAAGAAGTTGTCCAACCTGCGGCGGCAGGCCCTGTATTCGCGCACGAAAGTCCGCACAAACAGGGCTATCTGCACGCAATAGGCGGCTGCCGCCAGCCGGAAAAACACCGGAAAGGCCCGCGGGAGGAGGTACATGCAACCGAACAGCAAGGCCGTTCCGGCGGCCACGGCGAGCAGGTGGCGGCGAATCCCGCGCGAAAGGGGAAAAGCATGGTTGACCAGCGTCACCAGCGCCCCGGAGAACATCGTGGCCTGCACCGCGGCGACGGCCAGCACCAGAATCCGCGTGAAGTCCATTTCGTGCTCCTCCAGCGGGAAGAGCAGCCACAGCACATCGGTAAAGGCGAGCGAAAGGTAGGCCCAGCCGGCGAAGCGGCGCGACAGCCGGTAGTTATGCAGGCGTTCGTCGCCCGGCATGCGCAGCCGGAAAAGGCATCCGCCGACCACCGCGAGGATGATCGCCGAACAGAGCAGCACACCGGCGTAGAGCGAATCGGGTTGTTGAAACATGTCAGCGGCGTTTGGGTTTCAAACCTTATTTTTTCAGCTGCCGCCGCACGATAGAGACCACCTCGCGGAAAGCCTCCAGCCGGAACAGCGCCGAGAGCAGCAGGTAGCAGGCAGCGCCCGCCGCGATTTCGGCGACCAGCCGCAGCAGGTCGTTGCCGGGAATCGCCGCCCCTGTGATACGCACCACGGCGTACATCGCCGCGGACAACGCCGCCGGGGGCAGCAGCGTACGGAGGAAACGTCCGTACGACAGCGGCGTGAAACGGGTCGAGGCCACGAAATTGACCGCCAGTTCGCAGAACGCGATAGCCACCAGTCCCCATACCACGGCCATCACGCTGCGGGGGATGGTCACGGCGAAGATCGCCGTCATCAGGAGCTTCTTCACCACCTCCAGGCGCACGATCAGCGGCCCCGAACACCGGACTTTGAGGATGTTGTAGGCGATCACGGCGATCGGCGAAAACAGCCCCGCCAGGCACACCACCTCGAAATAGGGCGCCGTGGACATCCACTTCTCGCCCAGCAGCACGGCGAACATGTCGTGCGCCACGGCCGACATCCCGAGCATGATCGGGAACATCACATAGGCCACGACCATCACCACCTGCCGGTAGCTTTCGGCCAGCTTCGGGGCGTCGTCCCGGATTTTCAAAAAAGCCGGAAAAGTGACGTTCTGCACCGCCTGCATCCCGGTCGTCGCAGGCACATCCTTCAGTTTGACCGCCTGGTCATACGATCCGAGCGTCCCGGCTGAATAGAGCTTTCCGAGGAAGAACTGGGGAATCTTGTTGTAGAAATTCGAGATCAGGTCGGTCGCCATCAGGCTGCACCCGAAAGGCGCCATCTCCCGCAGGGGCTTCACACTGCATTTTCCGCAGGGCCGCCAGTCGCTCAGCCACCACAGGATCGCGGTCCTCGCGCCGACGGTTATCACCCGCTCGGCCACCAAGCTCCAGATGCCCCACCCGGCCAGCGCGCAGCCGATGGCCGCGAACCCGCCCACGAGCGACGAAGCGAAAGTCACCTTCGACAACAGCGCAAAGCGGAACTGACGGATGAAAATGGTGTTCTGCACGGCGCACAGGGCGTTCAGCGGCAGCAGCAGGAAGAACACCGGGGCGATTTGCGCGATCTGGGGCATGCCGTACCAGCGCGCCGTAAAGGGCATCAGCGCCATCAACGCGCCGTAGAGCACCAGCGATACGGCGATGTTGAAGAGGAAGACCGACTTGTAGTCGCTCTGCGAGGGGTTCCGGTGACGGAGCAGGCTCTGCGAAAAGCCGCTGTCCACGACCACCAACAGGATGGTCGCCACGGCCGACGGAATGGACATGAATCCGAGGATGTCGGGCGCCAGCAGGCGCAGGATGACCAGCCGCACGGCCAGGGCCAGCAGCATCGAACCGATCTTCTCGGCCATGCTCCACGCCACGCCCTGCGCGACCTTCTCTTTGAGCTGTTCCCCCAAACCTTCGGAGTTTACTTACATTGTGCCGCGAGAATCTCCTCGTTGCGCTTGCGGATGTTGTGCACGTCGGCGATCTCGACGTAGGAGGCTCCGCCGTCGGGACCGAAACTGCCGCCCACGATGGCCAGCAGGTCCTGGTCGTGCAGTTTCTTATACTGGTCGAGAAATTCCAGCGCGTCGACCAGGAAATGATAGCGGTCCGTGAGCTCCTGGTTGCGGAGGATCGGCACCACGCCGTACGACAGGGCCAGGATACGCTGCGCGTGAAGCTGGTAGCAGACGGCCATCACGGTCTTGCGGCCGCGGAACGCCGCCAGGTAACGCCCCGTGCGGCCCGTCTTGGTGTCGAGCACCACGTATTTGATCGGCAGGTTGGTGGAGGCGCGCACGGCCGAACGGGCCAGCTGGGCCGTGATCTCGTGGTTCACCGAGACCATGTCCATGTCGATCATGGGTTTGAAATGCGTCTCGTCGCGTTCGATCTCCCGGGCGATGCGGGCCATCGTCTCGACCGACTCCACGGGGAAGTCGCCCATGGCGGTCTCGTCGCTCAGCATCACGGCGTCCACACGCTCGTAGATGGCGCTGGCCACGTCGCTCACCTCGGCGCGCGTCGGGCGCGGGGATTTGACCATCGAATAGAGCATCTGCGTGGCGATAATCACGGGACGCTTGGCGCAGATGCACTTCTCGACAATGCGCCGCTGCGTGTTGGGAATCACCTCGGCCGGAAGCTCCACACCCAGGTCGCCGCGGGCGACCATGATGCCGTACGACGCCTCGATGATCTCGTCGATATTGTCCAGCCCCTCCTGGTTCTCGATCTTCGAAATGATTTTGATGTTGCTGCCGCGGGTGTCGAGGATGTCCTGCACGGCTTTGATGTCGCGGGCCGAGCGCACGAACGAGTGGGCGATGAAATCGACGTCGTTCTTCACGGCCCACTCGATAAAGCGACGGTCCTTCTCCGTAACCGACGGGAGATCTATCGACACGCCCGGGACATTGACGCTCTTGCGCGAACGCATGGCGCCACCCACGACGAACTCGCAGTCGAGCTCCTCGTCCGACTTGCCCGTGACGCGGATTTCCAGCTCGCCGTCGGCGATCAGCATCCGCGCCCCGACCGGAATGTCGCGCACGATCGAGGGGACGTTCATGTAGACCACCTTGCGGGTGGTGAGGTCCGAACCGTCCGAGCCGCGCACCGCCACCCGGTCGCCCGTGCGGAAATTGATGCTGTTCCCGTATTCGTCGGCGATCGTCGTCACGCGGATTTCGGGACCTTTGGTGTCGATCATGATCGGAATGGCCGGGTTGACCCGGTGTACGATCTCGACGATACGCGTGGCGCCCTCCTCCGTGACGTGGGCCGAATTGATCCGGATCACGTCCATTCCGGCGTCGAAAAGTTTCGCAACGAACTCTTCCGTGCAACGGAAATCCGACATGGTGGCGACGATCTTGGTTTTTTTCATGCGATACATATGGAAATGCTTTTAAATTTTTAATCAATCAAAAGGGCCTCGATGCCGAGCCGATAGGAATTCAACCCGAATCCCATGATCGACCCCGCGGCCACGGGGGCCAGCAGCGAGACATGGCGGAACTCCTCGCGGGCGAGGATCGACGAGATATGCACCTCGACCACCGGCACCGACACCGCCGACACGGCGTCGCGCAGCGCCACGGAGGTGTGCGTGTAACCGCCGGCGTTGAGCACCACGCCGTCATACAGGCCGTCGGCCTGCTGCACGGCGTCGATCAGTTCGCCCTCGATGTTCGACTGGAAATAGGCGAATTCCACCGCCGGATAGCGGCTTTTCAGCCCCTCGAAATACGACTCGAAAGTCTGCGATCCGTAGACCCCGGTGTCGCGCCGTCCCTGCAAATTGAGGTTCGGGCCGTTGAGAATCAATATCTTCATACCTTGCCTTGATTTATTTTCCGTTCCTGCGAGGGGCCCGGCCCCCCCCAATTCGAGGACAAAGATAGTGCAAGGCGGGCGCAATGTCAAATTTATTTGAACATTGCCGAACCGCAGCCGGTCCGGAACCGCGTCCGGGCGCACACAGGGCCGGATCTATCCGGTAATTATCCGGATACGCATCCATGTTTCACAAAGATCGTGAATATTCGGAATTTTTCAATATCTTTGGTGTCGTAACAACACTTTTATCCGTCGGAAAGTTTTACCGAATCATACGCAATCCGATTTGGGACTCATCCGGCTTTTTCGTATTTTTGTTAAAATTACCACTGACAAACGATGTTCCCGGCAATCCTCATTTACCATATAATCTCCTATATCGGAACGGCGGTGCTGCTGGGCGGTGCCGCGGCCGTTTTCCTGCAGGCGCGGCGCGGTGCGGCGGATGCCCGCGCCCTGAATATCCTGGGGTTCACGCTGACGGCGTGGGGCCTTGTCTACCTGGTCTCCTGCCTGAATCCGCAAAGCGTCCCGCTGGTCGATTTCCAACCCATGTCGGTCGTTACGCTCACCGTGGGCAACCTGTTCGTCATCATCTGCCTGTTCTATCCGCTCGAACTGGCGCGGCCGGGATGGACCGGTTGGAGCAACGCCATGCGGCTCATCTTTCCCTATGCGGCCGTCACGGCGTTCTATTTCGCCGTCACGGCCCTGCTGGGACAGGGTATCCGGGAGCTTCAGGGCATTCCCGACATGTTCGCCAACTTCGCGGAATTCCATGTCTGGTTTCGCTTCATACTCTACCTCACGGTCTGCGCCTACCTGGTTTACCTGCTGATGAACACCGGCGTCCGTGCCATCGAATCCCGGCACGGAGGCAAACCCGCCGACCGGCGCCGCGTCCGCTGGTTGTCCGTCTACGGCCTGGGCATGATCTTCATCACGATCGCCTACCTCGGGGTACTGCTCTACAGCTCCGTCACGAGCCTTGTCATCCACCGCCTCATCGTCGTCGTCTTCTTCGGCCTCGTTATCGTCAACGCCTGCATCGGCAGCCACGCTTCCGATGCCGAAACCACCTCCGGGACATGACCGAATTCGGATTCATCGAACAGATACGCACTCGCTTCGCGGCACTCCCCGATAACGGATTCGAGGGCATCGGCGACGACTGCGCCGTACTGCCCCTCGGCGGCGGCGAGTCGCTGGTCTTCACCGCCGACCTGCTGACCGAGGGCGTCCACTTCCTGCGCGCCGCCGCTACAGCCCGGGAGCTGGGGCGCAAATCCCTTGCCGTAAACCTCAGCGACGTGGCTGCGATGGGTGCCCGTCCCGTCGCCACGCTGCTCTCCATAGCCCTCCCGGCGGATGCCGCCGATGCGTGGGCCGCGGAGTTCATGGAGGGCTACCGCGAACTCTCCGCGACGTTCGGCACGGCCCTCGTCGGAGGCGACACCACGCGCTCCATGTCGAGCATCACGATCAACGTCACGGCCATCGGCCGCGCCCCCTCCGCGAACCTCAAACGCCGCAGCGACGCACGCCCCGGCGACGTGATCTTCGCCGCGGGCGAACTGGGCGCCTCGGGCGCGGGGCTCCGGGACATCCTCGCCGGCCGCTGCGACACCCCGCAGGCCGCCGTACACCGCAACCCGCAGCCGCAGGTCGCCGAGGGCCTCTGGTTCGGAACCCGCCCGGAGGTACACGCCATGATGGACCTTTCGGACGGCCTGGCTTCGGACCTGCGGCACATCCTCGACCGGTCGGGGGTCGGCGCCGAGGTGGATGTCGAACGCATCCCCGTCGCCCCGGGCGCCGATGTCCGCACGGCCGCCTGCGCGGGCGAAGACTACAAACTGCTGCTCACAGCCGCCCCCGACGCCGCCGACCGCCTTGCCGCGGAGTTCGCGGCCCGCTTCGGCAGCCCCCTCCACCCCATCGGCCGCATCACTGCCGCACCGGGCCTCGTGTGGCTCCGCGACGGCCGGCCCGAGCCGCTGGACTGGCACGGATTCGAGCATTATTAACAAGAAAGGCAGCCTTCCGGCTGCCTTTTCTACTCTTTCAGAATGTAAACGTGCTCGTCGCGCCGCTGCATGTGGTAATTCTCGCGGGCATACTCTTCGAGAAAATCGTCGTATCGCAGGCGCTCCAGCAGGGTGCTGTCCTGCCCGATCTTCTCCGAGTAGTAAGCCCTCTCGCGGGTCAGGACGTTGATCTGGCGTTTGATCTTCACGGCATGCAGGGCATTGCGTCCCACCATGAAAACGGTGAAAACGACGATAGCCGCCGTGGCGACGATCCAGAATTTGCGGCCGAACTGAATTTTCATTTATTCAATATACTATTACAACCGGACGAAACGTACGCCATCTCCCTCCCCGAGGGAGGGCCGGGGAGGGTTCAGCACTTGTAAACGCGGCCAGAGGCCGCGACAACAGCGGCGAACAGCGCCGAAACGATATAAAGACACAATAACGGTAATTAGAAATTAAATGTTAAAATATATAAATAATAATTCGTATGCCTATAGAAAAACGCTGGGTAGTGAAGCCACAAGGCGACCCCGCGACGTCAGCCATGTTGGCTGCCGCTCTGCGGATCTCGCCCGTGCTGGCCAATCTGCTCGTACAAAGAGGCATAGACACGGTAGAAAAGGCGGAGAAGTTCTTTAAACCAAACCTCGCCGACCTGCACGATCCGTTCTTGATGAAGGACATGGAGAAGGCGGTCGAACGGGTCGAACGGGCCGTCGCGAACCAGGAGAAGATCATGGTTTACGGCGACTACGACGTGGACGGCTGCACGGCCGTCGCATTGGTTTACAAATTCCTGCGCCAGATCGGGCATAAAAACCTGATGTTCTACATCCCTGACCGTTATACCGAAGGTTACGGTATTTCGATCAAAGGTATCGACCTCGCAGCCCGCAAGGGCGTGGGGCTTATCATCGCCCTGGACTGCGGCATCAAAGCCACGGAAAAGATTGTCTATGCGAAAACGAAAGGCGTGGATTTCATCATCTGCGACCACCACCTCCCGGCCGAGGAGATTCCCAAGGCCGTAGCCGTCCTGGACCCCAAGCGGGTCGATTGTTCCTACCCGTTCGACGAACTGTCGGGCTGCGGCGTGGGATTCAAACTCGTGCAGGCCTATGCACAGAAAAACAACATTCCCTTCGAGCAGGTCGTGCCGCTGCTGGACCTGCTGGTCGTATCGATCGCCTCGGACATCGTTCCGCTGGTGGGCGAGAACCGTATCCTGGCCTATTTCGGGCTGAAATACCTCAACCGCGAGCCGTCGAAAGGGCTGTTGTCGATCATCAAAATCTGCGGGCTGGACAAGCACAACATCACCATCGACGACATCGTCTTCAAAATCGGGCCGCGCATCAACGCCGCCGGCCGGATGCGGATGGACGAGAACGACGAGAACGCCTCGCCCTCGGGCGGACACGCCGCCGTCGAACTGCTGATCGAGGGCAACGAGTCGATCGCCGAGGAGTTCGGCAGCGTGATCGACGCCTACAACCAGGACCGCAAGTCGATCGATCGCTCCGTCACGCAGGAGGCGCACGATTTCATCGAGCACAATCCCGCCATGAAGGCCCTGAAGAGCACGGTGATCTACAATCCGCGCTGGATGAAGGGCATCGTGGGGATCGTGGCCTCGCGCCTGATCGAGACCTACTACCGCCCGACGGTGGTGCTGACGATGAGCAACGGCTATGTGACCGGCTCGGCGCGTTCGGTGCCGGGATTCGACCTCTACCAGGCCGTCGAGTCGTGCTCGGACCTGCTGGAAAACTTCGGCGGACACATGTACGCCGCAGGCCTCACGATGCGTCCGGAGAACGTCGAGGAGTTCACCCGGCGGTTCAACGCCTATGTCGAGGAGAACATCGACCCCCAGATGCTCGTGCCGCAGGTGGACATCGACAGCGAACTGCTCTTCTCGGACATCACGCCGACGTTCCGCAAGGACCTGAACCGCTTCCAGCCCTTCGGACCGGGCAACACGGCGCCGGTATTCGCCACGTGCGGCGTGAGCAACCACGGCGACGCCAAGCTCGTCGGCGTGGAGTGCGAACACCTGCGCATGGACCTGATGCAGCGCCAGAAACCCAATACGAAGATTCAGGCCATCGCTTTCCAGCAGCCCACGCATTACGAATGGGTACGCTCGGGGCGTCCGGTCGATGTCTGCTACCAGATCGTCGAGAACCACTACCGGGGCATGGTGACCACCCAGCTCCGCATCAAAGACATCAAACCGGTCCTGAACCGGTAATCCGTACAAAGCCGAAAAAGGGCGGGGACAATCCCCGCCCTTTTTTTGTTACACCCTGCCGGCTACACGAAAAACGCAATCGCCGAAAGGAGCTTGCGCAATTCGGCCAGCGCTCCGGAAATATGGTACTGCACGGTCTTGGGACTGATGTTGAGCGCCTCGGCGATATCGTTGTAGGACATGTTCTCGTAGCGGCTCATGCAGAAAACCCGGCGCCGCTGCTCGGGCATGTTGCGGACGGCCAGGTCGATCATCTCCAGCAGGTCGTCCGTCGACACGCGATCGTCGGTCCCGGAGACAGCCGGATTCTCCCCGGCCCCGGCCTCCGCCTGGTATTTGTACCGGACCTGCCGGTGTTTGAAGGTGTTGAAAATGGCGTTGCGCGTCATGCGGAACAGATAGCCCCGGAACGAAAGTATCTTCCCCATATCCCGGCGCTGCTCCCAGATTTTGAGGAAAATATCGTGCGTGACATCCTCGGCATCGGTACTGTCTTTGAGCAGCCGGAAGGCGAAATCGCGGACCTTGGAGGCATAGCGCAGGTAGAGGATATCCAGGGCTTCGGAATCCCCGTCCCGCAATTTTTTCAGGATGATATGTTCGTCGTTATCCATAGTCAGCTGATGCAAATATAGATTTAAAGCGAATAAATCAAAAATCTTTTCCCCTTTTTTCACGCCTTTTTAACAAATCGCCGGAAAAATAAAAAAAATTGTACGAACTGACTGGCAATAACCGCCGGTCAGTTGTCTTACTAATGGAACCGGTCCGAAAACAACCTTTTAACCTTAAAAACTGAAGATGAAAAAACAGCTACTATTCCTTGCGTTCCTGATATGCGCATGTCTGGCGGGCAGCTGCAAGGACGACGATCCGGCCGCACCCGACAGCCTCTATATGTACAGCACGTCGGCGACCGTGGAAGCCGGCGCCGGCACGCAATCCGTGACGATCTTCACCACCCGCGCCTGGGAGGCTGCGGGTGACGACTGGGTCACGATCGAACCCCTCTCGGGAGGCGAAAAGGGCATTTTCGCCGTCCACCTCAGCTTCGGAGCCAACGACACGGGCTCCCCGCGCACCGGCAACGTCGTTTTCAATGCCGGGACCTATTCGGAAACCTACACCCTGACGCAGAAAGCGCAATAAACCGCGGCCCTCTTAAAACCGGCACACGATGAGCAAAACGGAACGCAAGCGAATTATCGACTACATATTCCGCCACCCGGACACTCCCGAAGATATCCGGCGCCAGTTCGAACGCTGGATGCTGGCCCGGGAGCACGACTCCGGGATCGACGAAATCCTGTGGGAGGTCTGGAACACGCACAAGGCGCCCGCCTCGGAAGAGGAGGACCGCAGGGGGCTCGAACGGCTCCGGGCATCGCTCCGCGCAAGCCGGGTCCGCACGCTTCCGCGCCGCGTCCTGCGCTATGCAGGCATGGCCGCCGCCGTGGCGCTGGTATTCCTCGGGGGCTATTTCTCCGCCACGCAGACGCTCGCACCCGAAAAGGAGGTCACGCTGCTGACGGCCAAGGGACACGTCGGGGAGTTCACCCTGCCCGACGGAACGAAGGTGTGGCTCAACGGCGAAAGCCGGTTGAAATACAACGCCGATTTTTCGGGTGAGACCCGCGACGTAGCCCTCTCGGGCGAAGCGTTCTTCGAAGTCCGGAAAGACTCGCTGCGGCCGTTCCGCGTCAGCATGAACGACCTCGAGGTCGAGGTGCTCGGCACCTCGTTCGACGCCATGAGCTACTCGTTCGGCTCGAACCAGGAGGTCGTGCTCAAAACCGGCTCGGTGAAAATCTCCGGCGAACACCTCCGCAAGCCCGTCCTGTTGCGCCCCGACGAGAAATTCTCGCTCGACCGCCTCTCGAAACGCGCCTGCGTCGAAAAGGTCGACGCCCGGAATTACAGCCAGTGGTTTGCGCCGCGGCTGATCTTCGACAACACGCCGCTCCGGGACATCATCACGAACCTCGAACGAAGGTACAATATCGAAATATCCCTTTCGGCAAACATCTCGCCTGAAAAACGGCTGTCGCTCGTCGTCTGCCACGAACCGCTGGAAGACCTCATGGAGGTAATGTCCTCGCTGATGTCGATCCGCTATCGCATAGACGGCAACCGCGTACTGATAATGAAGAGATAAAATCCGGTAACATAGCGAGTTACTTCCGGCGCCTCCCGCAAAAAGGGGCTCCGGCCTGCCCTCCATTTGAAAAATCGAACCAAAAACAAACCGAAACTATCATGAATGAACTCAACGTTTTGAAAAGGATCTGCCGGCATCTGCTCCTGGCGATCCTCCTCTGCGCGGTGTCGGCCGCCACGGCTTCGGCCCAGGTGCCGACCGTCACCGTCGATGCGAAGAACGTTACCATCAAAGAGCTGTTGCAGCGCATCGAATCCAACAGCCAGTACACGTTCGCCTATGTCGACGCCGACATCAACCCCGACAAACGGGTGTCGGTGAAGGCCGTCAACCGCAGCATCGCCTCGATCATCGCCGAGGTGCTTCCCAACGTCAATATGGAAGTTAAGGGACTGAAAATCGTCCTCACGGCCAAACGGGGGGGGGAATTGCAGCCCCGCAAACCCGCTGACGCCGGACGCACGGTCAGGGGCCTCGTAACCGACGAAAGCGGCGCGCCCGTCATCGGCGCCACCGTCATCCTGAAAGGCACCACGACCGGCACGGCGACCAACGCCGCCGGCGAATACGCGATCGACATCCGGCAGGCCGACGCCGTGCTGGTCTTCTCGCTCATCGGCTACAACAAGGTCGAAGTGGCGCTCTCCGACGGCCAGACACAGGCCGACGTCACGCTGAAAAGCGAGGCGATCGCCATGGACAACGTGGTGGTCGTGGGCTACGGCGTCCAGAACAAACGCGACGTGACGACGGCCATCTCGTCCATCAAAGCCGAGGATTTCGCCGGCATGCCGACGGCCGATTTCCGCGACGCCATGGCCGCCAAAATGCCGGGCGTACAGGTCCTCCAGCTGGGCGGCCAGCCCGACGGCAACGTCTCGATCCGCATCCGCGGCATCCAGTCGGCCACGTCGGGCAACGACCCGCTCTACGTCATCGACGGCGTTCCGTGCGACGCCCGCGCCTTCTCGAACCTCGAAAGCAGCGACATCGAGAGCCTCGAGGTGCTCAAAGACGCTTCGGCGGCGGCGATCTACGGTTCGCGCGGCTCGTGCGGCGTCATCCTCATCACGACCAAACGCGGCCAGAGCGAACGCCCCGTCGTAAGCTACGACGGCCAGTTCAGCGTCTCGAACGTCTCGAAGACGATCGACATGCTCAACGCCTATGAATTCGCCAAAATCTTCAAAGAGGCCCGCGACGGCGCCTACCTGTTCAACGTCCCGACGGGTTCGATCGACGACCCCTACGAGGACCGTCCCCAGGTCTATCACCGCGTCGACCCGCTCATCACGGCCTACCTGCAGGACAAGACCGGCACGATGACCGACACCGACTGGCAGGACGCCATCTTCCGCACGGCCTATTCGACCAAGCACTCCGTATCGGTCTCGGGCCGCACCAAGACGCTGGGTTACTACATCGGCGCCAACTACCTCTACCGCGAGGGAACGATCATCGGATCGGATTTCGAACGTTACAGCCTGCGGGCCAACATCGACGGCAAGCGCAACCGGCTGAAATACGGCGTCAGCTTCTCGCCCTCCTATTCGAAAACCAACTACATCGCCTCCGACACGCAGTACGGCAGCGACGGCGTGATCGCCTCGGCGCTGATGGCGCCTCCGGTCTTCCCGGTCTACAACGCCGACGGCTCCTACAACTGGGACGTGAACGGATTCCTGCGGACCAACAGCTGGGACACCCAGACCAACGAGGTGCTCAACCCCGTGGCGCTGGCGCTCGAAATCGACGACGTGCGCGAGAAGATCAACATCCTGGGCAATGCCTATGTCTCCTATGAGTTCATCAAAGGGCTGGAATACAAATTCACGGCCGGCGGCGACTACTACTCCTACATCCGCAACTACTACCGCCCGTCGTACATCCCCCTGCGCGGCCACAAATACCTCGACGCCCCGTCGGACCCCAAGGCGCAGAACAACATGAACTCCTATTTCCACTGGACGATCTCCAACCAGCTCTCCTTCAACCGCACTTTCGGCGACCACTCGGTCAATGCCGTGGCGGTCTACGAGGCCGAGAAGCAGAGCATCCAGACCTCGCAGATCGTGGGCACCGGCACGGCCGGCGACGATAAAATCCGCACCACGAAGGGCAAAACCATCGACCTGGACAACACCTACAACAACAAGTACGCCTACACGTTCGCCTCGTGGCTCGTGCGTGCGCAGTACTCCTACAAGGGCCGTTACATGGTTTCGGCCTCGATCCGCGGCGACGGTTCGTCGCGCTTCGCCCCCAACACCCGGTGGGGTTATTTCCCCGCGGCCTCCGTCGGCTGGCGCATGAGCGACGAGCGCTTCCTGCGCAACGTGAAATGGATCGACGACCTGAAGCTCCGCGCCAGCGTGGGCCAGACCGGCAACGCCCAGATCGGCAACTCGGAATACCTGGCCCTCTACGGCACGACGAACATCGACCTCGGCAACGGGCTCACCTCGCAGGTCTACCCCTCGCAGATCGCCAACAACGACCTGGGCTGGGAGAAGAACACCCAGTACAACATCGGCCTCGACGTCAGCCTCTGGCGCGGGACCCTCGGATTCACCGCCGACTACTACTATTCGAAGACCACCGACATGCTCTTCGACGTTCCCGTCTCGTCCGTCTCGGGCCTCACCTCGTCGAACGTCAACATCGGTTCGATGCAGAACCGGGGTATCGAGCTGGCACTCACCTCGCGACGCAGTTTCGGCGACTTCTCCTACGCCTTCGCGGCCAACTGGTCGCTCAACCGCAACAAGGTCCTGAGCCTCGGCGACGAGAACGCCGACATCATCAAAGAGTCCTCCTATGCGGGCGGCTACTACCTCACGCGCGTCGGCCAGCCCGTCGGCTGCTACTACCTGCTGGTGCAGGACGGCATCTTCCACAACCAGGAGGAGCTGGACTCCTATCCCCATTTCGACACCACGACGGTCGGCGACTTCCGCTTCGTCGACGCCAACGGCAACGGCATTCTCGAAAAAGACGCCGACCGCGTGATCGTAGGCAACTACATGCCCGACTTCTACTACGGCTTCTCGGTCAACCTCTCGTACAAGGGCTTCGACCTGGCCGCCAACTTCCAGGGCGTATACGGCAACGAAATCCTGAACCTCGAACGCCGCTACCTGCTCAACATGGAGGCTTCGTCGAACATGATGAAGGAGTCGCTGCAACGCTATCCCTACGGCGAACTGAACCGCGCGACCCGCAAATCGAGCGGCAACAACGGCGCCTGCACCTCGACGTTCCACCTCGAAGACGGCTCCTACCTGCGCCTGCAGAACCTCTCGCTGGGCTACACTTTCCCCGACCGCTGGACCCGCAAGGCCGGCATCTCGAAGCTGCGCATCTATGTGCAGGGGTCGAACCTCTTCACCTGGACCGACTATTCGGGCTACAACCCCGAGGTCAACAAACGTTCGACGGACGCCCTGCGCCCGGGCGAAGACTACTGCTCCTACCCGCTGTCGCGCACGTTCAGCGTCGGTGTGAACTTCAACCTGTAATCAAAAAATGACGATGACCATGAAACTGAAATATTTCCTTGCGCTGGGACTCCTCGCACTGGGCCTGGGCTCGTGCGGCGAAGGTTTCTTCGAACAGTACCCGAGCAACAACATCACCGAGGGCAACTTCTACAAGACCGACGACGACTTCAACCAGGGAGTTGTGGCCTGCTATGCCAAGCTCAAAACGCAGATGGGCTTCCACCTCACGGAGATCGGTTACCGCAGCGACGAGAACGTCCTCGAATCGATGGCCGTGTCGACGCAGGACCGCTACGACATCGACCACTTCGCCGAGACGCCGAGCAACGGCATCCTGAGCGATATCTGGAACGCCTGGTACAACGGCATCTACCGCTGCAACGACGTGCTCGACCACATGGCCGGGGCGAAGATCGCCAACTACGACAAATACCGCGGCGAATGCCTCTTCCTGCGGGCATGGTGGTATTTCAACCTCTACCGTGTTTTCGGAGTGGTTCCCGTCACCCGCACCGTAGTGGCCCCGGCGGACGCCAAGCTCATCCCTCGCTGTACGGAGGAGGAGATGTACACGCTGCTGACCGGAGACCTCGCCGAGGCCGCCCGGCTGCTGCCGCCGACGCCCGGCGCCGAAAAGGCCCGCGTGGCGAATATCGCGGCCTACACGCTGCTGGCGAAGGTCTACCTCACGTTCGGAAAGCCCGCCGAGGCCAAGGCCGCCCTCGTGGAAGCGATGAAGAACACCGCCTACGGACTGGAATCCACGACGAAAAAGGCGTTCGACGTGGGCAACAAGATGAATCGGGAGATCATCTTCGCGCTCTACTACAACAAGACCAACGACAACGGCCACGGCTACTGGTACAGCGCCAACACCGACGTGATGGCCGATATCCGGAACCCGACGCCCGAATTCAAAGCGATCTACGACGGGGAGAAGGACAACCGCCTGCCGCTGATCGGCACCTACACCAAGATTTCGAGCAACCTCTTCGCCATGACCAAATGGTACGACACCTACGACGCGACCTACACGACGCAGGTGGGCAATGACTTCCCGCACCTGCGCTATGCCGACGTGGTGCTGATGTACGCCGAGGCGCTGGCCGAATCGGGCGGCAGCCTGGGCGACGCGCTGGAATGGCTCAACAAAACCCGCACGCGGGCCGGGCTGGACGAACTGACGACCGGCGAGGTCAAAAGCCTGGCGGAGTTCCGCCGCGAGCTGGCCGCCGAACGGGGCCGCGAGTTCGCCCTCGAAGGCCACCGCTGGTTCGACCTCGTGCGGCTGGGACTGGCCGTCGACCATTTCCGCGGGCTGGGTTACGCGCTCGATGCGCACAACCTGATCTTCCCGATCCCGCAGGACCAGATCGAGATCGTCAACAACCCGTCGATTCTGTGGCAGAATCCCGGTTTCAATTAACCAACACTTTAAGTCAGAACAAGCATGAAAAAGATAATCAACCTTCTGCTGATATCGTTCATCGCCTCCTGCCTCACCGCATGCTGGAGTGAGGATATTCCCGAAGCCGGAGCGGCCCGCCACCAGGTCACCGCCCTTACGGCCACGCCGGGCGACGAGGAGGTACTGCTCGCCTGGAGCCTGCCCGAGGGCTGGAATCCGACGGACTTCATCGTCTACTACACCGATGCCGAAGCGGAGACGGTCACCCTGCGCACGGGCGGCGCGACAAGCTGCACGATCGACGGACTCGTCAACGACATGCAGTACACTTTCTACGTGCAGGCGGTCTACGGAAAACTCGTCTCGAACTACGTCACCGCCGTCTGCAAACCCGCGACGACGCGGTTCCCGGTCACCGACCTGACGGTCGATGCGGGAGCCGGATACGTGAGCCTCGCATGGACGAAACCCGCGACGACGGTGCTCTCCTACACCCTCTCCTACTACAACGAGGACAATTCCGCCGACGTGCAACAGGAGACGCTCGACAAGGAGGCGACGAGCGTGACGCTCGACGGGCTGACCAACGACAAGAACTATTACTTCTCGCTGGTGGCCAACTACGAAAAGGGCGCCTCGGAGCCGGCCACCGCGAAAGCGATGCCGACGCTGGCGATCCCCTACATCCTCGACCGCGACAAGGCGGCCAAGAACCAGCCGATCACGTTCTCGTTCAACACCGAAGACTACCCGACGGCCACCGGCGTGAAGTGGACCTTCCCGGGCGACGTCGTGAGGGAGGGAACCGTCGTGAAATACGGACTGGGCACGGTCGGCACACAGACCGTGAAGCTGAACGCCACGATCGACGGCAACGCCCGCTCGTGGACCCTCGAGGTCGAAATCCGCGAATACGTCATCTACAGCACCGACTGGGCGCAGGACGGCTCGAACTACAACGGATTCAAAGGCTCCTGCCCGGTGTTCTCGCCCGACGGAAAGACCGTCTACATCATCACTTTCAACAAAGTCTCCGCCCTCTATGCCTTCGACGTCGTGACGGGCAATGAGAAGTGGCGCTACGTGCCGACGGCCAACACCGGCAGCTACAACATGCTCACCGTGAACCCCGTGACGGGCGACATCTACTACGGCACGCAAACCGCCGGTCATTTCTACGCCGTGACCTCCGAAGGGGCCCTGAAGTGGACCTTCACCGAAGCGGGTTCGATGCAGAGCGCCGCCCCGGCCGTCAACGCCGCCGGAACGGCGGTCTATATCTGCGACAAGATCGGCAACACGTTCGCCATCGACGCCGCATCGGGTCAGAAGATCTGGAGCTTTGCCGTCGGGACTGCGGGCGGCGGCCTGCTGGTCAACGGCAGCGAACTGCTGATCGGGGCGGGCGCCAACGCCTATTTCCTCAATATCGAGACCGGCCAGCAGATCGCCAAGGTGGCGTTGGGCTGCGAGATGTCCGACATCATCGGGTTCGCCGTCAGCAACGACAAGACGCTGGCCTATTTCGGGGCCAAGGACGGCTATATCGGAGCCGTCGACCTGACGGCGCACACGGCGAAAACCCCGCTGCTGGCGGGAGCCACGAATCCCAACACCATCTACGAACCCGTCGTAGCCCCCAACGGTTCGGTCTTCGCCGGTTCGAAAAACGGTTCGGTCTACAACGTCAAAGGCGACCTTTCGGCCGTCAACTGGGAGCATGTCCACACCGGAACGGCCGTTAACAACACCTACAACTACTCCCACCCGTGCGTCGACTCCGAAAACCGGTTCTACATCACGGCGGGACAAACGACCAACACGAACTATATCTTCGACGCCGACGGCAGGGTCCTCGACTCGTGGAGCTATACGGGAGTTGCCGCCGCACAGCGCCAGATGGGCGGCAACAACTACCTCGACGGGGTGTTCTACTCGGTGTTCATCGGCAATAACAATCAGAACGGCATCTTCGCCGGCAAATACGTCGGCGGCGAACGTGCCTCGAGCTGGAGCACCCACGGCGGCGACATCTGCGGATCGTGCTGCGTAAAATAACCGGATCGGGAGGCGTCCGGCAACCCCGGCGCCTCCCTTCACCAACCGAAATGAAACGATGAAAAAACTACTGTTCATAACGATGGCCTTTCTGCTGACCGCCGGGGCGGCCCGGGCCGAATACCCCATAGGCGTATCGCTCGGCATGGTAAAGGTGCCCGAGCCCGAAAAACTCGCACAGATCAAAGCCGCGGGCATCGACCACGTGGAGGTCGTCTTCAACTACTTCTGGCGCAACGCCCCCGAGAACGAGTGCTACACCCGGGCCTACCGCGTCAAAGAGATGCTCGACGCCGCCGGGCTCGACGTCTGGTCGTGCCACCTGCCTTTCAGCCGCACGCTCGATATCTCGGTGCCCGACCCGCAGCTGCGCGAAGAGAACGTCCTGCTGATGGAGCGGATGATCCGGCTGGCGGAGATTTTCCACCCGCAGCGGCTGGTGCTGCACCCCAGTTCGGAACCGATCTCCGACGAGGAACGCGAGACGCGCCTGCAAAACTCCGCCAACTCCATCGGCCGCCTCGCGCTGGCCGCCAAGGGGATCGGCGCGGTGCTCTGCATCGAGAACCTGCCCCGCACCTGCCTGGGACGCGATTCGGGCGAGATCATGCGGCTGATCGGCGACTTCCCCGAGGTGATGGTCTGCTTCGACTCGAACCACCTGCTTCAGGAGGAGCACGCCCATTTCTTCGAAACCGTGGGCGACCGCATCGGCACGATCCACGCTTCGGATTACGACCGCAAGGACGAGCGGCACTGGCTGCCGGGCGAGGGCGTCATCGACTGGACCGACTTCCTCCGCCGCCTGCGGGCGTCGGGCTACAAGGGGGTCTTCATGCACGAGGTCCGCGCCGGGGAGAACGCCACCCCCGCCAATGTCGTAAAGGCCTACAACGAGGTCATTCTCGGCAAAAAGAAAAAATAACCCTTCAAAAAGCAAAACACCATGAATAACCTGAAATTCCAGCTGTTCCGCATCTTGCTGCTCTGCGTCGGAACGGGATTCCTCGCCATGGGCTGCTCGAACGACGACGACGATTCGCCCCGGGAACTCGCCTCGAAGATCACCCTGACGCTGTCGAAATACCACAACGACAAGGGTGCGACGACGCTGCCCACCTGGAGCAGCGGCGACAAAGCCGGCCTGTTCATCGCGGACCGGAGCGCCCCGGAGGCCCTTTACGCCTCGCCGCTCCAGTCGGGATCGCAGAAATCGCTCTTCCTCTTCACGCCCGACGTTCCGGAACATGCCGCTTCGACGGTCGTGGCTTTCTGGCCCTCGGACGCTGCCGTCCGGTGCGAAAACGGCGTGCTGAAAACCACCGTCCCGACGGCGCAGACGGGAACCGTCACCCCGGTGCTGGCCTCGAAGGCCACGGCGCGCCTCAATGCCTACGAGGGTTGCAGCATGGAACTCTCGAACCTCTTCTGCACGATGTACGTCAGCGTGAAGAAGGGCAACTACTCGATCAGCAAGGCGGTCGTGAAAGCCAACGGCGGCGAAGGGATCGCCGGAGACCTCTCGGTCGGCATCGGCGACTGGTCGTTCAGCGCCTCGGAGCAGACGATCACCGTGACGCTCCCCGCGCCGCTCGACTGTTCGAAGGAAGGACAGCTCATCCCGGTCATAATCGCCCCCGCAACCCTCTCGCAGGGCTACACCGTGACCCTCACCGACACCGACGGCAATTCGTTCTCGGTCGAAAAGACGGAATCCGTGACCCTCGAGGCCGGGGGCAAGCACGACACCGACGACGCCCGGTCGAGTTATGTGACCGAACTGATCTTCTGCGGCGACAACATGGTCTACATGATCGACGCCGGGCTGGCCGACGAAACCACCTACAAAGACGCCATTACGTGGAGCTGGGACGCGACCGCGGCCGCCGCGACGCTCGGGCTGGCCGAGAACCGCTGCAACCACCTCGACGACTGCAAACCGGTGGACAACGGCAAGAAACTCCTCATCACCAGCTCGTACAACTGGTGCGTGCTGCTCGACATCGCCACGAAGGAGGTGCTGTTCCACACCACGGCGACGCCCAACGCCCACTCGGCGGAACTGCTGCCGAACAACCGCCTGGTCGTGGCCTGCTCGGAAGGCAGCGGCGCAGCCAACAACTCGGTGCAGCTCTACGACATTTCTCAGCCCAACCAGATACTTTATCAGTCGACACTCGGCTCGGCGCACGGCGTGGTGTGGAACGAGACGACCCAGCGCCTCTATGCCATCGGCGGCCAGAGCCTGCAGATATACAAGTTGAAAGACTGGGAGACGGCATCTCCGTCGCTCGAGCTGGAAAAGACCGTACAGACGCCCCAGGGCGGCCTGCATGACATGAGCTATGTCAATTCGAACACGCTCTGCATCGGCGGCCGCCGGGCCTATCTCTACGACATCGGGGCCAACCGGTTTACCGAAATGACGCTTTTCGCCGCCTCGACGGCCATCAAATCGATCAACTACAACGACGAGACGGGCGAACTGTGGTACACGGACTCCACCAAGCCCGAAGGCTCGCAGAGCTGGTCGACGCAGACCATCCGCTACTCCACGGACAAGAACGCCTCGGCGGAAACACGGACGATCAAAGTCCCCGACCTGGACATGTACAAGGTCCGCGTGATGAACTGGTAACCGAAATCGATTCCGGCGGGAGATCGTGCATGCCCCCGCGGATGCACGGTCTTCCTGCAGGATAAAACCCGCAAACGATGTACCCACTGCTGATCGCCCTGACACTGCTGCTCCCCGCGCCGGACAACGCCGCGGCCGAATCCGGAAAACCGCTGTTTTCCTTCGGGGTCGTGACCGACGTTCACTATTCGAACCGGAAAGCGCCGTCGGCAAACCGTCATTACGGGGATTCGAAGCGCAAGCTCGCCGAGGCCGTCGCGGCTTTCAACGCGGCGCACGTCGACTTCACGGTGTCGCTGGGCGACCTGACCGACAACGACATCGAGAGCTATCCCGACATCGCGGCCGTGCTGGAAGCGGCGGAAGCCCCGGTCCACAGGATCGCCGGCAACCACGACTTCCCGGTGCCTTTCGACACACTGCGCCGAGAGGAGTTCTTCCGCACGGCGGGTATTGCGGAGCCCCGTTTTTCGCGGGTCCGCAACGGCTGCCGACTGCTGTTCCTCGACGCGAACGACATCGCGGTCTATGCACATGCGGAGGGCTCTCCGGCCCGGACCGAAGCCGAGGCCCTGCTCGCCCGGCTGACGGCCGAAGGGGCGGCCAACGCCCGGCGTTACAACGGCGCCGTCGGCGCCGCCCAGCAAGCGTGGCTTGTCCGGGAACTGCGGGCTGCGGAAGCCGCCGGGGAGCGGGTCATCTGCCTCTGTCACATGCCTGTACTACCGCTGCTGGGCCGGTACACGCTGTGGAACAACCTGGAGATCGTCGGGATTCTTTCGGAGCACTCCTGCGTCAAAGCGTTCCTGGCCGGGCACCACCATCCGGGCGGATACGGCCTCTACAAGGGGGTCCACCATGTCACCTTTCAGGGGATGGTCGAAGGGACCGAAAACCACTATGCAATCGTCGAGGTCTATCCGGACCGGCTCGTGATCCGGGGCTTCGGCGCGGAAAAGAACCGGACACTCCATTATCTGAGATAACCATGAACCAACGAACCTGCCTGCTAAGACGGATATCCATCGGTCTGCTGCTCGTCTGGGGCTGTGCCGCACAGGCGCAGGTCAGCCGGGAATACCTGCTCGCCCATCCGCGCGGAACGGCGGCCCACTACACGACCTATCCCGACAGCGTACCGCCGCAGACCCCGCCCCCGGAGGGTTTCGAACCCTTCTACCTGAGCCACTACGGACGCCACGGCTCGCGTTACCACACCAGCGAATCGGCCTATGCCAAGGCGCTCCGGCCGTTGCAGAAAGCGCACGAATCGGGACTGCTGACCACACTCGGGGAGAGCCTCCGCGACCGGGTCGCACGCCTCGCCGCCGATGCCGCGGGTCGCGCCGGGTCGCTCTCCACGCGGGGTGCGGCCGAACACCGGGCCATTGCCGGGCGCATGTATCGGAACTATCCGGCGATATTCGCCGCTCCCGTCCGCATCGAGGCCCGCTCGACCACCTCGCCGCGCTGCATCCTCAGCATGGCCGCCAACAACGAACGGCTGAAAGAGCTCAACCCCGGTCTGGAAATCGTCCGCACGGCGGACGAAGGGGAGATGGACATCCTGCGCAACACCCCTTACATGCTCGCCGGGAAAAAACACATGAATTTCTGCCGCACGGAGTTTCTCAGCGGACGGCCCGATCCCCGGCGTTTCATGGCGAGCCTGTTCCGGTGCGACGCCGGGGTGCTGATGGAGGCCGGGGAGCAATCGGCCTTTATGAACGATATCTATGCGATGTATGCGATCACCGGCTGCGCCGGGCACTTGGGCATCTCGCTCGACGACATCTTCACCCCGGAGGAGCTCTTCACGCTGTGGCAGGGCCAGAATATCCTGCACTACATGCAGTGCGCCAATTCGCCCCGGTTCGGGGCGGGCGTGCTCGCCGACGCCCGGCCGCTGCTGCGCGACATCGTCGTGAGGGCCGACGCGGCGATCGCCGCGGGCCGACCGGCGGCAGACCTCCGTTTCGGGCACGACATCGCCCTCGCCCCGCTCGTGGCCCTGATCGGGCTCGACAACCGGCAGGCGGTGTGCCGGGACCCCGCCCGGCTTCACGAAGTCTGGTGCGATTTCATGGTCATGCCGATGGCCGCGAATATCCAGTTCGTCTTCTACCGCAGTAAAAAGAGCGATGAAATCCTCGTAAAAATCCTGCACAACGAATCGGAGGGGCGCCTGCCGCTCGACAGTTCCTCATTTCCCTATTACCGCTGGCCGGAGGTCCGCACCTACCTGCTCAATCCGCTTAACCACTAACCGAAACCGACTATGAAATCCATTCTTCTTTTCCTGCTGAGCCTTGTCTTTTTCTGGAGCTG
>ERZ1673699.1006-NODE-1006-length-25362-cov-6.486901_pt1 | contig 25362 bp, 17 predicted proteins | sample MGYA00580229_ERZ1673699 | MGnify/ENA primary metagenome ERZ1673699 (study PRJEB41218, sample SAMN15661785) | gut metagenome | host: Homo sapiens | place: Canada: London | collected 2015-08-20/2019-03-30 | study: EMG produced TPA metagenomics assembly of... | reverse complement strand
TGCAGCGCTGGCAATAGATGTTGTAGATGTTGCCGAATTCGGGAATCTGCGCCTGCCGGTCCTCGGTGGCATAGACCGTGTTGGCGAGGTAGGCGCCGGGCGTCACGAGGCAGTTCTTGGCGTAGGAGATGCGCGAGGCCAGCAGGTTGGGCTTGTACTTCTCGTCCGGGAGGTTCAGTTCGCGGACGATGGTCTTCAGAAGGTTCTTGCAGTCCGACGGTTCGTAGATCGTGAACGACGAGGTGAAGCCGATCCGCTCGGCGTTCTCCCGCAGGATGCGCGAAAAGACCGAGTGGAACGTGCCCATGCGGATATAGCGGCTGCGGTTGTCGGGCAACATCTGCGCGATGCGTTCACGCATCGACTCGGCGGCCTTGTTGGTAAAGGTCAGGGCCAGGATGTTGAACGGCGCCACGCCCTTTTCGATCATGTAGGCGATACGCGCGGTGAGCACGCGGGTCTTGCCCGATCCGGCTCCCGCGATGATGAGCGAGGGAACGTCGTAGTTCACGACGGCATCGTACTGGGCGGGGTTCAGACCCCGTAATATCGGTGATTCGTTGGATTCCATGACTGCAAAGTTAATAAGAAATGAGCAAGAATTTTCCAAAGAAAATAATATCTTTGCATTGCGAACGTTAAAAGGTTAACTCCGACAATACTACAACAATCATAAAACAATGAGCGAAGTCATCAACATCAAAGAACTCAACGAGCGTATCGAACGCGAAAGCGTCTTCGTCGATACGCTCCGCACCGAAATGGGCAAGGTCATCGTGGGACAGAGCCATCTGGTGGACACCCTGCTGATCGGGCTGCTGTCCAACGGCCACATCCTGCTCGAAGGCGTGCCGGGACTGGCCAAGACGCTGGCCATCACCACGCTCGCCAAAGCCGTCGACGCCGGATTCTCGCGCATCCAGTTCACCCCCGACCTGCTGCCCGCCGACCTGATCGGTACGCTGATCTACTCGCAGAAGAACGAGGATTTCGTGGTTCGCAGGGGCCCCATCTTCGCCAATTTCGTGCTGGCGGACGAGATCAACCGCTCCCCGGCCAAGGTGCAGTCGGCGCTGCTCGAGGCCATGCAGGAGCGTCAGGTGACCATCGGCGACAACACCTACCCGCTGCCCCAGCCGTTCCTCGTGCTGGCCACGCAGAACCCCCTCGAACAGGAGGGAACCTATCCGCTGCCCGAAGCACAGGTCGACCGTTTCATGCTCAAAGCCAAGATCTCCTACCCCAAGAAGCAGGAGGAGCGCGACATCGTGCGCATGAACCTCTCGGGCGCCGGCATGCCCCGGGTGGGCAAGGTCATCACGCCCGAGGACATCGTCAAAGCCCGCAAGGTGGTCGAGGACGTCTACATGGACGAGAAAATCGAGAAATACATCATCGACATCATCTTCGCCACGCGCGAGCCCGCGGAGTACAACCTCCAGAAGCTCCAGAACCTGATCGCCTACGGCGGTTCGCCCCGTGCGTCGATCTCGCTGGCCAAGGCCGCCCGCGCCTACGCCTTCATCCGCCGCCGCGGCTACGTCATCCCCGAGGACGTGCGCGCCGTCTGCCACGACGTGCTGCGCCACCGCATCGGGCTCACCTACGAGGCCGAGGCCGAGAACATCACCACCGAGGAGATCATCACCGACATCCTCAACAACGTAATCGTACCCTAACGATGCAGGAGACCGAGAACGATATTCTCAGACGCGTCCGTAAGATCGAGATCAAGACCCGCGGTCTTTCGAACGAGATCTTCGCCGGAAAGTACCATACGGCTTTTCGCGGGCGGGGTATGTCGTTTTCCGAAGTGCGGGAGTACCGGGCCGGCGACGACGTACGCGACATCGACTGGAACGTCACGGCCCGTTCGCGCAAACCCCACATCAAAGTCTACGAGGAGGAGCGCGAACTGACGATGATGCTGTTGGTCGACGTGTCGGCCTCGCGCATGTTCGGATCGACCGACCGCCTGAAAAAGAACATCATCACCGAAATCGCCGCCGTGCTGGCCTTCTCCGCCTCGCAGAACAACGACAAGGTCGGCTGCATCTTCTTCTCGGACCGGGTCGAGAAATTCATCCCTCCGAAGAAGGGCCGCAGCCACATCCTGATGATTATCCGCGAATTGATCGGCTTCCGGCCCGAGTCGGCGGGCACGAAGCTCTCCGAGCCGGTGCGTTTCCTGACGAACGTCAACAAGAAACGCTGCACGACCTTCATCCTCTCGGATTTCATGGATTCGTCCGGCGACGAATCGGCGCTGGACGACGCCCTGAAAATCGCCGGGAGCAAGCACGACCTGGTGGGCATCCGCGTCTACGACCCCCGCGAAACGGAGCTTCCGAACGTGGGCATCGTCGAACTGCGCGACGCCGAGAGCGGCCGCAAGGTGTGGGTCGACACCGCTTCGCGGGCCGTGAGGGACCATTACGCCGCCTCGTGGCAGGAACGCAGCGAACGCATCGGCGCAACGCTCAAACACAACCGCATCGACACGGCCATGATCTCGACCGACGGCGATTACGTGGCCGAATTAATGAAACTGTTCAAACAGCGATGAAACGACTCTTTGCAATAGCGCTTCTTTGCACGGCCCTCGCCGCCCGGGCGCAGGACACGCCCACCGTCACGGCGCGCGTCGAACCCGACAGCATTCTGATCGGCGACCGCTTCGACTACATCATCGACGTGGAAAAAGACCTGGTGCAGGTGGTGGAGTTCCCCGAGTTCGATCCCCGCGACGGCAAGATCGAACTGGTCGAAGACTGCCCTGTGGATACGCTCGAACGCGACGGACGCCACCTGAAACTGCGCAAGCGGTACCGGCTGGCGGCTTTCGACGAAGGCAAGTACAACCTCGGCGCGGCGCAGGTGCTCTACGCCGACAAGAATATCCTCGACACGCTCCGCAGCCGCGACTCGGTCTATCTGGAGGTGGCCACGTTCCAGATCGACTCCACGTCGCAGTCGATTTACGACCTCAAACCGCAGAAGAACCTTCCGTTCCGTTTCCTCGAGATCAAAGGTTACGCGACGTGGGGCATCCTGATCCTGCTGCTCCTGCTGGCCGGAGCCTATGCGCTCCAACGCTGGCTCGCCAGCCGCGGCAAGGGCTTCGGGGACCTCTTCAAACCCGCCCCGCCGCTGCCTCCGCACGTGGCGGCCATCCAGGCGCTCGAGGCGCTCCACAACCAGAAGCTGTGGCAGAACAACCGCCACAAGCCGTATTATTCGGGACTGACGGACATCCTGCGCACCTACATCGCCGCCCGCTGGGGCTTCGGCGCCATGGAGATGACCTCCGACGAGATCATCGAAGCGATGCGGCGGGAGGAGCTGCCCGACAAGGCCCGGATGGACCTGACGGCTATCCTGCGGGATGCCGACCTGGTGAAGTTCGCCAAGGCGACGCCCGAGGCCGAGCAGAACGAGGCCGACTACCTGAAAGCCTACTATTTCGTCGAAGAGACGAAACTCGTCGAAGAAGACGCCCCCGCCGAAGGGGACGCTCCGATGGAAAACTAAACGATCGCAACGATGTACAAACTCCTGTATATATTTCCGTTCCTGCTGGCCGCCGCCGGCGTCTCGGCACAGAGCATGCCCGAGCGTTCGCTGGTGCGCAAGGGCAACCGGCAGTACAACAAGGGCAACTACGAGCAGGCGATAAGCCGCTACGAGCAGGCCCTGCAGGCCGTTGCAGGACAGTTCGAGGCGACTTACGACCTCGGAAACGCACTCTACAAGGCCGAGCGGTTCGACCGCGCCGAACAGACCATGCAGCAGGCCGCAGCCGACTCGCTGCGCACGGACGACGAACGTGCCGAGGCATTCTACAACCTCGGGAACGCCCAGTTCAAACAGCAGAAGTACAAGGAGGCGCTCGAAAGCTACAAGCAGTCGCTGCGCCTGAACCCCTCGGATATGGAAACCAAGTACAACTACGCCTACACCAAACGCCTGCTCGACGAGGACAAGAACGGCGGCGGTGGCGGCGGCAACGACGACAAGGACCAGAACAAGGACCAGGACAAAGACCAGCAAAACCAGGATCAACAGAACAAGGACCAGCAGAATAAAGACCAAAAGGGCAATCCGGAGGATCGGCAGGGCGACCAGAAACAGGACCCGCAGGAGAATAAGGGCGACAAGGGGGACCAGCAAGGCCAGCCGACGCCTTCGGGCATTTCGCCGCAGGAACAGCAGCAGATGCTCGACGCCATCCAGGCCCAGGAGGACAAGACCCAGGAGAAACTGAAGGAGAAACAGGGCGTGGTGGTCCGCGGAAAGAAAAACTGGTAAAACGTAAACGATTATGCATTTTGCATCTCCATACTATTTGTGGCTGCTGACGCTGCTCGTGCCGATGATCGGCTACTACGTGTGGCGGACGCTGCAGGGCGGGGCCGCGATCCGCATTTCGAGCGTCGCCGGCGTCGTGCGCGCCCCCAAGACCGTGCGCTACTACCTGCGTCACCTGCCGTTCGTGCTGCGCGCGGCGGCTTTCGCGCTGCTCGTGGTGGCGCTGGCGCGTCCGCAGGACGTCGAGCAGAACGTCCGCACCAACACCGAGGGTATCGACATCATGCTGGCCATCGACGTCTCGGGCTCGATGCTGGCCCGCGACTTCAAACCCGACCGCATCACGGCCGCCAAGGAGGTGGCCGGATCGTTCATCGCCGACCGCTACGGCGACCGCATCGGCCTGGTGGCGTTCGCCGGCGAAGCTTTCACGCAAAGCCCCCTGACCACCGACCAGAGCACCCTGCAGACCCTTTTGGCCCGCATCCGCAGCGGACTGATCGAGGACGGCACGGCCATCGGCAACGGACTGGCCACGGCGATCAACCGCCTGCGGGAGAGCGACGCCAAATCGAAGGTCATCATCCTGCTGACCGACGGCGTGAACAACCGGGGCGAAATCGCCCCGCGCACGGCTGCCGAAATCGCCAAGGCGCAGGGCATCCGCGTCTACACGATCGGCGTGGGCACCGAGGGCATGGCCCCCTACCCGGCCATGGACATGTTCGGCAACATCACGTTCGTCAACCAGAAGGTCGAGATCGACGAAAAGACGCTGACGGCAATCTCGGACATGACCGGAGGGCAGTATTTCCGCGCCACGGACAAAGCCAAGCTGAAGGCCATTTACGACGAGATCAACCAGCTCGAAAAGAGCAAGGTCGAAGTGACCGAGCACGTCTCCTACCACGAACTGTACCTCGCATGGGTGCTGGCCGCACTGGGGCTGCTGCTCGCCGAGTTCCTTTTCGCGAATCTCGTCCTGAAACGAATACCGTAAAGAATATTTGCTTATGTTCCGCTTCGCAAATCCGCAATATCTCTGGCTGCTGCTGGCCGTCCCGGCGCTCGTCGCACTGTACGCGCTCGCCGCGCGCAGCCGCCGCAAACGGCTCGCACGCTTCGGGAACCCCGGCCTCCTCGAGGAGCTGATGCCCGAGGTCTCGACCGGACGCGTGGCCTTCAAATTCATCCTCTTCTGCATCGCCGTCACGCTGCTGGTGCTGGCCGCGGCCCGTCCGCAGTTCGGTTCGAAACTCCGCGAGGAGAAGGCCCAAGGGATCGAGATGATGCTCACGGTCGATGTGTCGAACTCGATGCTGGCCGAGGATTTCCAGCCCAACCGCCTCGAAAGGACCAAATACGCCATCGGCAAGCTCTTCGAAGGATTGCAGCAGGACCGCGTGGGACTGGTGGTCTTCGCAGGCGAACCGAAGGTCCAGCTGCCGATCACTTCCGACTACCGCATGGCCCGGGCCTTTGCGCGGCGGATCGACCCGTCGCTGGTCCCGGTGCAGGGAACGGCCATCGGCAAGGCGTTGGAACAAGCCTTGTTGTCTTTCTCGGGCGATACGGAGGAGAGCCACGGACGGGTCATCATCCTGATTACGGACGGTGAGAACCACGACGACGACGCCATCGCCGCTGCCGAACGCGCCGCCCAGATGGGGGTCAAAATCTTCACCATCGGCATCGGAACGCCCGAAGGCGCCCCGATCCAGATCGGCGGGGAGTTCATCAAAGACGAGACGGGCGAGATGGTCGTCTCGAAGCTCAACGAGGAGATGCTGGCCAAGATCGCCGACATCACGGGCGGCGCCTACGTCCGTTCGTCGAAGCAGTCGATCGGTCTCGACGAGATCGTCAAAGCGATCAACGAGATGGAGCAGACCGAGCTCTCGATGGTCCGCTTCGAGGAGTTCAACGAACAGTATCAATACCTGCTTATCGCTGCGCTGGTCCTGCTGCTGTTGGAGTTCCTCATGCTCGACCGCCGCAACCCGCTGCTGGCGCACCTGAACATCTTCCGCGAAAAATAGCCGCGGAGTGTGGCAGCGGCTTTGCAATGGTTCCGCCAAAGCCCCAAAATAACGGCCTATGCCTTTAGAAAACACCCCTGCCGCACGCATTTCAGCCCTCGCAGCGGCCCAGAAAGCCTATTTCCGCTCGGGAGCGACGCTTCCCGAAGCGTTTCGCCGCACGATGCTCCGCCGCCTGGAAGCGGCCCTCGTCAACTGGGAGAAACGCCTGTGCGACGCCCTGTGGCTCGACCTGCACAAGTCGCCCGAAGAGGCTTTCCTCACCGAGATCAGCATTGTCCGGGGCGAGGTCCGCAACCACCTGCGCAACCTCGGCAAATGGATGCGCCCCGAGCGCCGTCCGTCGCCGCTGAAACTCCTGCCGTCGAAAAGCCGCATCCTCTCCCAGCCGCTCGGGCAGGCGTTGATCGTCTCGCCGTGGAACTACCCCGTACAGCTGTTGCTGAATCCGCTCGTGGGAGCCGTTTCGGCAGGATGCACCGCCCTGCTGAAACCCTCGCCCTACACCCCGCACGTCGCGGAGACCATCGAGGGGATGATCGCCGAGATTTACGACGAAGCGTATGTCGCCGTCGTGCAGGGCGGCCGCGAAGTGAATACGCAGCTGTTCGACATGCGCTGGGACGTGATCTTCTTCACGGGAAGCCCTGCGCTGGGACGCGTCGTGATGGCCGCCGCAGCGAAAAACCTCACCCCCGTGGTGCTGGAACTGGGCGGCAAAAGCCCCTGCATCGTGGACCGCGGGGCCGACATCGAGGTCGCGGCGCGCCGTATCGCCTGGGGCAAGACGCTCAACGCCGGGCAGACCTGCATCGCGCCCGACTATTTACTGATCCACCGTTCGCTGCAAGACCGGTTTACGGAAACGTTCGCCCGGGCCCTGCAGCGGCTCCACGGCGACGACGCGCAGCAAAGCCCCTACTATGTGCGCCTGGTCAACGACCGCGCTTTCGAGCGCGTGGCGGGATATCTTACGCAGGGCAAGGTCCTGATCGGAGGCCGCACGGACGCGGCGGACCGTTACATCGAACCGACGCTGCTGGGAGATGTCGATCCCGCATGGCCCGTGATGCAGGAGGAGATTTTCGGCCCCGTGCTGCCGATGCTGCCGTTCGACGACACGGACGAAGCCCTGGCATTCGTCAACGCGCGTGAAAAACCGCTGGCGTTCTACTGGTTCGGGCCGGAGAAAACGGGAAACGAAGCCCTGCTGCGCACCTCGTCGGGCGGCGCATGCCTCAACGACGTAATCATGCACATCGCCAACGACCGGCTGCCGTTCGGCGGCGTGGGCAACTCGGGAATGGGCCGTTACCACGGCCGCGACAGTTTCGACGCCTTCTCGCACCGCCGGGGCGTGGTCATCGCCCCGGAGCGCATCGACCTGCCGTTCCGCTACCCGCCCTACAAAGGGTTCCGGTGGATCAAAAAGATACTGTAAAAAACGGCCGCAACCGGTTCCGGCCCGCCGCCTGCAATTTTTAATTCTTAATTTTTAATTCTTAATTTTTAATTCCCTACCTTTGTCGCGGCAGGCCCGCTCTGTCGCTGCCGGCCGCAGGCCGGGGGAGGAAAGTCCGGGCAACGCAGAGCGCCACGCAGGCTAACGACCTGACAGCCGTGAGGTTGTGGTAACGTAACAGAGAACGACCGCCCGCAGGCGACTGCGGGTAAGGGTGAAAAGGCGGGGTAAGAGCCCACCGCGGGGGCAGCGATGTCGCCCGGCAGTACGTCTCGCGGGTTGCAAGACCGTGTATACCGGCAATTAAGGGTTGCTCGCCCGATGCCGGGGGGTAGGTTGCTCGAGGCGGCAGGAGACTGCCGTCCCAGATAAATGACAGGGACCCGGGGTTCGCCCCGGGAACAGAACCCGGCTTACAGGGCCTGCACGCACAAAGGCGCCGCATCGATGCGGCGCCTTTGTTTAATGCAGAATTCACAATGCAGAATGCACAATTTTACCGCACCAAAAAAATTAGCGTCTGCAAACTAACTAATTGTGCATTCTGCATTGTGCATTCTGCATTTCCTCAAACTGGCACTTTTTTTGAGCCCCGCCCCGCCGATGGCAACCCTCCGCGCACATATCCGGCAAAGCCGGGGCTACAAATGGTGGATTCTGGGGATGATTATGCTCGGGACCTTCATGGCCGTACTGGACGTGACGGTGGTCAACGTGGGGCTCCCGGCCATCATGTCCTCGTTCAGGATCGGCATCTCCACGGCCGAATGGGTCATCACGGCCTACATGATAACGATGACCGTCATGCTTCCCTCGGCCGGGTGGTTCGCCGACCGTTTCGGCAACAAGCGCGTCTACATCCTCGGCATGGTGCTGTTCACCCTGGGGTCGTGGCTCTGCGGAAAGTCCCCGGGCGACGGATTCCTCATCGCCTCGCGGGCCTTGCAGGGCCTCGGCAGCGGGATCATCCAGGCACTGGGACTGGCGATCGTCACCCGCGAGTTCAAACCCGAGGAGCGGGGGCTGGCGCTGGGCCTGTGGTCGATGGCCGCGGCGGCTTCGATCTCGTTCGGACCCCTGCTGGGCGGTTATCTGGTCGACGCATACAGCTGGCACAAGATTTTCGACGTGAACGTCCCGGTGGGCCTGCTGGCCATCGGGCTCTCGGTGTTCATCCAGAAAGAGTGGCGGGGCGACGTGCGCCATCCCTTCGACTGGAAAGGATTCGCCGCCATCGTGCTCTTCATGCCCCTCACGATCTTCGCCCTCGCCCGCGGAAACTCCGCCACCAACCACGAAGGCTGGGCCTCGCCGACGGTGATCGCCTGCTTCGCCGTAGCGGCGGCGGCATTGGCATTCTTCATCGTCACGGAACTCCGCAACCCGGCGCCCCTGCTGCAGATACGCCTGCTGGGCGAACGGAATTTCGGAATCTCGATGGGCGTGCTGACGCTCTTTGCAGTCGGGATGCTGGGCGGAACCTATCTCCTGCCGCTCTACATGCAGCGCGGACTGGGCTACACGGCCCTGATGGCCGGCAGCGTCTTCCTGCCCGTGGGGCTTATACAGGGGGTGCTCTCGGCCGTCTCGGGCTACATGACCCGTTACGTGAAACCGCTCCTGCCGGTCGTCGCGGGCATCCTCGTCATGGCCCTGAGCTTCTGGCTGGCCAGCCGCTTCACGATCCACACCTCCCACCGCCATATCCTGCTGGTCCTCTACCTGCGGGGCTTCGGCATGGGGCTGACGTTCGCACCGCTGAACCTCTTTTCGCTCAAAAACCTCACCCAGCAGGACATGGCCGCGGCGGCCGGCATCTCGAACAGCATCAAACAACTCGCCGGCAGCTTCGGCATCGCCATCCTCACGGTCGTATTCACCGCCCGCACGGCTTTCCACGCGGCGCACGAGACGCAACAGACTCCCCAGACTTATGTCGAGGGAGTCACCGATGCACTGACGGTCGTGGTGTGGATCACGCTGGCCGCGGCGCTTCCCCTGCTCGGGGCGATCCGCCGGAAAAAGAAGACGGGATAAGTCACATCAGCCCCATGCGCTTGCGGGCGAAAGGCACGACCCACGCCGGGGCCTGCTGTTTCGAAAGCAGTTCGCGCATGTAGTCCATATAGGGTTCCGCATGGCGGAAATAGCGGTACAGCCCCTCGCAGAGCGAATTTTTGCGGCATCCGTCGGACCCCGTCTCGAAGCGGTGTTTCGGACACTCGCCCCGGCAGGCGAAGTAGTATTTGCACCGCAGGCACTCGGCGGGCAGCGCATTGCGCTTGGCAAGGCCGAAATCCACCCGCTTGCGCGAACGGTAGATCTCCGCCAGCGGCGTCTCGGCAATGTTACCCAGTTTATGCTCGGGATAGACGAAGTGGTCGCACGAATAGACGTCGCCGTTGTGTTCCACGACCAGCGCGTCGCCGCACGTCTCGCCCATCGAGCAGACGCCCGGCTGTACGCCGCACCACTGGGCCAGCGTGGCGTCGAACAGCTGCACGTAGCAGCGTCCCACGTCGCTCACGACCCACTCGTCGAAGACGTCGCACAGGAACTGTCCGTAGCCGTCGGCCGTGACGGACCATTCGGCCAGCCGCGCCCCCTCCCTCTCGGGCGAGACGATCAGCGGACGGTGGAAACCCGGCTTGTCGACGACGTGTTCCACGGCGGGCAGGAACTGCATGTAGCGGCTGTGCACCGTGTCGCGAAAGAAACGGTAAATCTCCCCGCCGCGTCCCTCGCACAGCCGGTTCACTACGCTCAGCGTATTGTACTCCACGCCGCTGCGCTGGAACATTCCGATCGTCTGCATCACGCGCTCGAAAGTAGGTTTGCCGCCCTTCGTCAGCCGGAACGCGTCGTGAATGTCCTGCGGACCGTCGAGCGAAATGCCCACCAGGAAGTTATTCCCGGCAAAGAGGTCGCACCACGCCTCGTCGACCAGCGTCCCGTTGGTCTGGAGGGTGTTCTCGATCCGCTTGCCGTCGGCATATTTTTGCTGAAGGGTCATCGCCTTCCGGTAAAAGTCCACGCCCAGCAGCAGCGGTTCGCCGCCGTGCCAGCAGAACTGCACCGTATCGACGTCGTTGGCCTCGATATACTGCCGGACGTAAAGTTCCAGCAGTTCGTCGCTCATCACGGCCTGTTTGCCGCCGTACTGCACGGCTTTGTCGAGGTAGTAGCAGTAGTGGCAGTCGAGGTTGCACGCCGAACCGGCCGGTTTGAGCATCGTCGAAAAGGCGACGGGACCCGCCTGCTTCTCCGCATCGCGGAAAGTGAAGATATCTTTGTTTTTCATAACGTCTCGGGGAGTGAACGGAATTATTTCGACAAATATAGCAAAAAAAGAAATCCTGCATATCAGGAAACCGCTATCTTTGCAAATCGAACGACTACCGACCGATGCACCCGAAAAAAACATTGCTCCTGCTGTTCTGCACGCTCTGCGCCGCGACCGCCGCGGCACAGCCCGTCGCCGTGCGTTTCCGGGTCGCCGACCGCGCGACGCGCGACGCCGTGGTGGGCGCCGTCGCCGAACTGCGCAGCCGTACGGACACCGCAGCCGCAGCCCTCTACACCACCTCGGACATCGACGGACGCGGCTTTTTTCCGCGGGTGCCGCGCGGCGAGTACCGCCTAACCGTCACTTCGCTGGGTTACGACTCGCTGCGCACCGACCTGCGGGTCGGAACGGCCGCCGTGGTGCTCGACTCGCTGTGGCTCGCGCCCCGCGCCGAGGCCATCGACGACGTGGTGGTCGAGGTCCCGGCACTCCGTTCGTCGGTCCGCGGCGACACGCTCTCCTACCGCGCCTCGGCCTACAAGGTGTCGTTCGGGTCGGACGCCGGATCGCTGATCTCGAAGATGCCCGGACTGGAGATCGCCGACGGGGCGATCGAGGCGCAGGGCCGCAACGTGCAGCGCGTCTATGTCGACGGACGCGAGTTCTTCGGCAACGACGTGATGTCGGCCGTGCGCAACATCCCGGCCGACATGATCGAGAGCATCGACATCTACAACACGCAAAGCGACCAATCGGAGTTTACGGGCGTGGACACCGGCGAAGGGGTCACGGCGCTGAACATCGTGACGCTTCCCGACAAGCGGCGGGGCGCTTTCGGCCGCGTGTTCGGGGCCTACGGCATCCCGGACAAGTACATCGGCGGGGGCAATGTCAACATCTTCGACAACGACCGCCGGATCTCGGTGATCGGGCTGGTGAACAACGTCAGCCGCCAGAACTTCTCGTTTGAGGACATCCTCGGGACCACCGAGGAGTCGGGCTCCCGGACCGCGAACAGGAATTTCATGGTGCGCCCGCTGGACGGCATCTCGACCGTGCAGGCCGTGGGCGTCAATTACAGCGACGACTGGGGCAAAAAGGGCAAAGTCACGGCCAGCTACTTCTTCAACCGCACCGACAACCACAACACCAGCCGGAGCGACAAACAGACCTTCACGGCGTCGGACAAGCTGGTGCTCTACAACGACGAGAACCGTTCGAAGGCGCTCAACCTCAACCACCGCTTCAATTCGCGCATCGACTACCGGTTTTCGGAGCGTCATTCGCTGATGATGCGCACGTCGTTCAGCCTGCAGGACAACAATGCCCGCAACGAACTCCTGAGCCGCACGGACAACAAGTTCTCCGACGACGACATCCGCTTCGTCAACCGCCACCGCAACTTCGGGCTGAGCGACAGCAAGGGATTCAACGTCTCGAACAGCCTGATCTACCGCTACCGCCTGCCGGGTAAAAAGTCGCACAACCTCACGTTCGGCTTCGGGGGCGCCTACCGTTCCTACGAGCAGTTCAGTTTCCCGCGGCAGTACACCTTCCGCGACCCCGACGACATCGAATGCGACACGGCGGACTACTCCTCGCGCAACGTCACGCGCACCGACCGCGACCAGCCGGGCTACGACGTGAACGGCAGCGCGAGCTACACCCGGGCGCTCTCGAAACGGTCGCGCCTGAGCCTCGAATATCGCATCAACTACACCGACAACAGCGTGGACCGCAGTACGTTCGTGCTCACCAAGGAGAACGTGTTTCCGGACGAACGCAACCCGAAGCAGTCCACGGAGTACGACTATGCGTTCCTGACCCACCGCGTCGGCAGCACCTACCAATACTATTTTAAAAAGACGAAGGTCGCGGCGACGCTCTACTACCAGCACGCCGAATTCGACAGCGACTACGCCTTTCCCTACCGGCAGAAGACCGGCGCGTCGTTCGACAACCTCACCTACAACGTGGTGTCGAACATCAGCATCACCCGCAACAACACCCTGAAATTCACGGCCGTGGGCCGCACGTCGAATCCTCGCGCCACCGACCTGCAAGGCATCGTCAACACCACCAACCGTCAGAACGTCTTTGCCGGAAACCCGCATCTCGACCCGGTCTACACCCACCGGCTGACGGGGCAGTACATCCGCACCAGTCCCAAACGGGGACGCACGTTCACCGTTTCGGCCGAGGCGGCCCTCAGCCCCAACACCATCACCGACTCGCTGGTGATCGACACGCCGGATTTCGTCATCGACGACGAGGGGACGCTGCTGGGCGAGGGCAACCAGTTCACCAAGCCGGTGAACCTCCCGGGATTCTGGAACCTGCGCGCCAGCGTCAACTACGGCATGCCGGTGCGGTGGCTGCGTTCGAACCTCAATTTCCGGGCGGGCATTTCGACGGGGCGCATCCCGAGCATCATCAACGGCGAACGCAACGAACTGGCGAACAGCTCCTACAACGCCGGGGTGGTGCTCGGAAGCAACATCTCGGAAAGCGTCGATTTCCGCGTCAGCTACACGGGGCGCTACAACGTGAGCAAGAGCTCGTCGCACGTCCGCACGCTGGACAACACCTATTTCAGCCAGACCGCCCGGGCCGAAGCGACGTTCGTGGCGTGGAAACGCCTCGTCGTGCGCGCCAACGCCGACTACAACTACTACAAAGGCATCACGGACACGTTTCTCGAAGAGCGCCTGATCTGCAACGCCCTGCTGGGCGTGAAACTCTTCCGCAACCGGTTGGGCGAGGTGAGCGTCGGGGTGAACGACCTCCTGGACCAGAACGGCACGACCTTCCGCCGCACGGTGACGGGCACTACGCTGCGCAACGTAACGAACCTCGGCGTCGGCCGTTACGTGTCGCTTCAACTCACCTACAACCTCCGCCTCTACCGCCGCCAGAGCAACGCCGTCATGGACGCGCTGCAAGGCAAATAGCCCGCAGCGCGCAGATGACCGAATCGACTTTTTTGCGGACGGATTGTGCGATTGGAGCAGAAATTGCTATCTTGCATCGTAAAACCTTTCTTTTCCTTTCGGCTTGACACGTTACGTCCTGTTGCTCGTCGCTCTTTTCGGCCTTTCCGCCCCGCTCTCCGCACGCACCGTGCGGAGCGGAACTCCGCAGATATACCGCAGCTACCGCCCTGCACGGGTCACGATCGCCGTCGAGGACAAGGAGACCCGGGACCCGCTGATCGGGGCCACGGTCTCGATCATGAGCGGCGCCGACACGCTGCGGGGCACCACCTCCAAGGAGGATTTCTACCGCACACTGGCCGTCTACAAATGCGACCGCATCTTCCGCGACTCGGTCGACCTGGAGGTCTCCTACCTCGGGTACAAGCCCTACAAGGAGCGGTTCGCCGCAACCGAATTCCGAAGCCGCATCGAGGTCAAAATGGAGGTCGACGAACAGTCGATCGCCCAGGTCGTGGTCGTGGGCAAGCGGGTCGCCATGGTCTTTAAGGGCGACACCACGGTCTACAACGCCGGGGCGTTCAAAACGATGGCCGACGACCGTTTCGAAGAGCTCCTGAAACAGCTTCCGGGGGTCGAGATCAAAGACAACAGGATCCTCGCCGGCGGCGAGGAGGTCAAACGGGTGCTGATCGACGGCAAAAACTTTTTCGGCAACAAGTCCCAGTACGCGCTGACCGACCTCGAAGCCTCGGACGTCAAAAGCGTGCGGGTCTACGAGGACCTCAGCCCCGAGGCGAAACGGCTGGGCAACACCACGGCCCGGAAAGAGAAAGTGATGGACGTGGAGACCAAATCGAAGCGCAGCGTCCTCCAGGGCGGCAAATTGGAGGCCTCGATCGGCGCGAGCCTCGAAAAGGACTACTCCGGGCAGCACGAAATCCGTCATTCGGAAGCCGGGACCTACTACCGCAACAACGAAAAGGGCAACTGGCGGATCGAAGCCTCCAACCTGAAAGACGACAACTCCCAGGCGGAGAATGCATCGTTCAATTCGAAGCTCACGCCGACGAAGCAGACCGACGCCCGGGCGGAATACGCCTACCGCCGCGGCGACTCGACCATGGTCTCGACCACGGTCGATTTCCAGCGCCGCCGTCAGAGCAGCGTCTCCCGTTCGATGACGGAGTATTTCCCGACCGACGATTATGCCCTGCGCACCGAGGAGAACTCCGGGGAATCCCTCTCCAAATCCATCTCGGCAAACCTCTTCAACCTGACCAGCATCGAGCGCAAGAAGAATGTCTTTTCTGCCATGACGGATATCCGGTTCGAGAGCGGAGATTCGCACAATCGAAACGCCGCCTCCCAGCGCATCGATGATGACGAGACCCGCACGCACCTCAACAACGACTCCGACAACCGGACCCTCAGTTTCAGCACCCAACTCAACTATCGCATCTCCCTTTCCCGACGGTCGTCGCTGTCATTCGAGGTTAACGGCAAGTACGGCACGCAAGAACGAGACGGCTGGCAGATCGACACGACGGCTTCAGTGCAGGGCCTGCAGGTCAAACTGCGCAACAACGGCGACGGCCGCCAGTACGAATTCGGCACGTCGGTCGGTTACAACTACAAGCTCGGGGAAAACAGCCGTTTCTCGACCTCCTACGCCTTCAACCGCAGCTACGACCGTTCGAAGATGCTGGCCATAGACTTTTTGGGAGACCCCCAGGGAGCGCTGGACCCCGTGAACTCTTACAACTACACGAACGACAACTATTCACACACCCTGCAGGCCAGTCTGAACTACAGCCGCGACGGGCTCTGGATCATGGGAAACCTCATCGGGTCGATCTACCAGATCGCCCGCGACGAACGCTTCCCGGAGAAGCGGCGCTTCCCGAGGACCTTTTACCAACTGAATCCCTGGTTCAGCCTGATGACCGGTAAATCCGCCCGGCGGTTCTCGCTCAACATAAGTTCCATGCCGCAGATGATCCCGACCGAGTCGCTGCGCTCGACGCTCGATGCCACGAGCCCCCTCTCGCTGCGGGCCGGAAATCCCGACCTCAAACTGCCGAACAACCTCATGGGATCAGCGGGACTCTCGTTCAACAACGCCCCGAAGGCCCGGACCTTTTCGATCCGGTTCAACGGCGGATACACGTTCAACTACATCGCCTCGCAGCGTAAACTCTTCCTCGAGGAGACCTACCTGCCCCAATACGACTACACCGCCCAGAAGGGCGCCCAGCTCTCGACGCAGACCAACGTCGAAGGCTGTTACAACCTCAACGGAGCGGTCGATTTCTCCCAGCAACTTTCCGCACTGCGTTCGACGGTCAGCGTCGGAATCGACTACAATTTCCAGCAGACCCCCTATTTCCTCGACGAAACGCTCTACCACTCGGGCCGCCATGCGCTCTCGGTCCGCGCCGGCTTCGAATCGGGCTTTTCGACCAAGGTCAAAATCTCCGTCTACTCCTCGACCTCGATGAGTTCCTACACCACGCAGAACAGCACCACGCAGGACCTGCGGGAGCAGCTCCGCGCCCGGCTCGACCTGCGCTTCGGGAAATATTTCGCCTCCGTGGCGAACGCCTACGAATTTTACTGCAACAGCAATTCACAGGCGCAGACACGCCACAACGTGATCCTCAACGCCGCGGCGGGCCGCAAGTTCGGCAAGGAGAACCGGCTGGGGATTTCGGTGGGCGTCGTCGACATCCTCAACCGCCCGGACTACGCTTCGACGGTCTTCGAGACCGACTACATGCGCACCTCTTCGATCTCCTACCTGGGCCGTTACGGCTACCTGCGCATGGCATACACATTCTGAATGAAACCCATCCGAAATACAAATGATTTCGGATCGTTTCGGATATGTTCGGATATTTTCGTATCTTGGGAGCCTAACCCCATAAACGCACTATGAGAAACCGACTGCTGACCTTACTATCCGCCGCCTTATCCGCAGGCGCAGTGTCCGCCGCCACCCCGCAACAACTCATCGATATCCGCACCGACGACGTGTCGATGGTGCTTGCCGCCCAGCCGGGCGGAGCGGTTTATTTCCGCCACTTCGGAGGCCGCATCGACGACCCGGCCCCGCTGGCCGGCTACAAAAGCTCCCGCCGCGCCGACCACGGGACCGACGACCTGGCCTATCCCGCGATGGGCGGGCGCAATTTTCGCGAACCGGCCCTGCGCGTCACCCACGCCGACGGGGATATGAACACCGATTTGCGTTATGTGTCGCACACGTCGCGTCAGCTGTCCGATCCCAACGTCACCGAGACCGTCGTGAAGACGACCGACAGCAGCCAGGCGCTGGACGTCGAACTGGTCTTCACGGCCTATGCCCGGGAGAACGTCATCACCACGCACACGGTAATCCGCAACCGCGAGCAGGGTCCCGTCACGCTCCACAGTTTCTACTCCTCGGCCCTGACGCTGAAAGCCGAAAAATACCTGCTGACACACCTCTACGGCGCCTGGGCGCGCGAAGCGCAGGTCGACCACACGCTGCTGACCCACGGGTCGAAAAGCATCGAGTCGATGCGCGAGGTGCGCACCACGCACACCGAAAATCCCTCTTTCATGCTCACGCTGGGGAGCGACGCGTTCAGCGAAAACTGCGGCGAGGTGATCGCCGGGGCGCTGGCGTGGAGCGGCAACTTCCGCCTCAACTTCGAGGTGGACGAATACGACGCGCTGACCGTCCTGGCCGGGGCCAACCCCAACGCCTCGGAGTACCGGCTGCGTCCGGGCGAATCGTTCACCACGCCGGAGATGATCTACACCCACTCGATGCGCGGCGCCGGAGGCGCCTCGCGCAACCTCCACGACTGGGGCCGCAACTACGGCGTCTACCACGCCGAACGGGTGGTCCCGACGCTGCTCAACAGCTGGGAGGGAGCCTATTTCGACTTCGACGCCAAGGTCCTGAAACAGATGGTCGACGACGCCGCATCGATGGGTCTCGAGATGTTCGTGCTCGACGACGGCTGGTTCGGCGACAAATACCCGCGCAACGCCGCGAACGCCGGACTGGGCGACTGGCAGGTCAACCGAAAGAAACTCCCCGCAGGCATCGACGACATCGCCTCCTACGCCCACCGCAAAGGGCTGAAGTTCGGCATCTGGATCGAGCCCGAAATGGTCAATCCCAAGAGCGAGCTGGCCGAAAAGCACCCCGACTGGATCGTGCGGCCGCCGAAGCGCGAAGCGCCCGAGACCCGCAAACAATGGCTGCTGGACCTCTCGAACCCCGCCGTGCAGGACTTCGTTTTCGAGACCTTCGACAACACGATGAAGCTCTCGGACAAGATCGACTACATCAAATGGGACGCCAACCGCAACGCCAACAACGTGGGTTCGGCCTACCTGTCCGCCGACGAGCAGTCGCGCTTCTGGATCGACTATGCGCAGGGATTCTACCGCGTGATGGAGCGCATCCGGGCCAAATACCCCGACGTGCTGATCCAGGCCTGCGCCTCGGGCGGCGGCCGCGTGGAGTACGGGGCGCTCAAATATTTCGACGAGTTCTGGACCAGCGACAACACCGAAGCGCTTTCGAGGGCCCGCATCCAGTACGGCACGAGCCTCTTCTACCCGGCCGTGGCGATGGGTTCGCACGTCTCGGCCGTGCCCAACCACCAGACGGGCAACGTCACGCCGATCAAATTCCGCTTCGACATGGCCTGCGCCGGACGCCTCGGCATGGAGCTCCAGCCCAAACAGATGACCGACGCCGAGCGGGCTTTCGCCCGCCGGGCCATCGCCAGCTACAAGGAATACCGCGATATCGTGATGCAGGGCGACCTCTACCGCATCGGCACGCCCTACGACGAGAGCGGCAGCTACGGGGTGCTGTACGTCTCGAAAGACAAGCGGCAGGCCGTACTCTTCACCTACAGCCTGCGCTATCAGGGGCGTTCGCTGATCCCGAAATTCCGCCTCGACGGGCTCGACCCCAAGGCCGGGTACGCCGTGCGGGAGCTGAACGTCGACAAACCCCGCTTCTGGTTCGACGGCAAGACCCTCAGCGGCGAACTGCTCATGAACGCCGGCATCAACCCCCACCTGTCGAAGATATACGACAGCGCCGTATTCATCCTGAAGGCGCAGTAGAGACCCCATGAAACCGAGAAAGCCCATATTTCTGAAACGATGCCTGCTGCTGCTGTCCGGCATGATCCTCCTGGCCGCCTGCGGCCGGGACGACACCGCCACGCTTTCGGAGCAGCTGGACTACATGATCCGGAACAAGCGGCTTTTCGACGAAAAGAAAGAGGAACGGATCGACGTTTTCCGGCAGATGCTGGGTATGCCCGACCTGACCCCGGAGCAGGAGTATGCGCTCAACGACAGCCTCAGCGAGGTCTTTTACAAATACCGCCTCGACTCCGCCATCCGCTACGGCGAACGGAACCTGGAGCTCTCCCGTCAGCTCGGCGACCGGAACCGGTCCGCTTCCGCGGCGATCCGGCTCGCCCGGTTCTATTCGTCCCGCGGCGCCAGCATCGAGGCCCGGCAACTGCTCGACTCGGTCCGCCGGGACCTGCCCGGCAGCTTCCTGGAACTCTACTACCGGACCTATATTTTCTTTTACGAATGCTACGGGGTCTTCTCCGGCTCCAGCCGGCCGGCGAACAACCGACAGGTCTACCGCGATTCGCTCCGACGATACCTCCGGATTCCGGCAAATACCTCCGAGACCCCGGAACAGGTCGAGCAGCGGCTGCTGGACCAGCTCGGGCAGATACCGTCCGGAACCACCGAGTATGCCAAGACCGCCAACTCCCTGGGCGACCACTACCGGGCGAACGGCGACGACTGGCTGGCGAAAAAATACTACACCCTTTCGGCGATCGCCGACATCCAAAACGCCACGAAAGAGAACGGCGCGATACTCTCCCTGGCGAAGGTCTACTTCGACCACAAGGATTATTCGCGGGCCTACAAATATACCCAGTCGGCCCTCGAAGACGCCCTTTGCAGCAACATGCAGTTCCGGATCGTCCGGATGACGGAACTCTCCTCGATCATCATCGCCTCGCATCAGGACAAAGAGGCCAAAACCAAGGTCAAACTGCAGCACTACCTGATCCTGATCAGCGTCCTTTCGGTCGTGCTCATCCTGCTGTTCGTCTATGCCTACCAGCAGGTCCGGAAGCTCTCCCGGGTCCGGAAAGAGCTCTCCGGGACGAATGCGGAGCTCGCCCGGCTCAACATCGAGCTGAACGAGATCAACGAACAACTGTCCGACGCGAACGCCGTCAAAGTACAATACATCGCCCGCTTCTTCGACCTCTGTTCGATGTACATCGACAAGATGGACAACTACCGCAAGTCGCTGAAAAAGATGGCCCAGGAGCGGAAACTCGAAGAGCTGTACCGCCGCCTGCGGTCCACCTCCATGCTGGAGGACGAGCAGGAGGAGCTTTTCCGGAATTTCGACGAAATCTTCCTGAACCTCTACCCGACCTTCATCGAGGATTTCAACGCGCTGCTGGTCGAGGACGAACGGATCACGCCGAAACACGGGGACCTGCTCAACAAGGAGCTGCGTATCTACGCCCTGGTCCGGCTGGGCATCACCGACAGCGTCAAGATCGCTTCGTTCCTGCGCTGCTCGCTGAGCACGGTCTATAACTACCGGACCAAAATGAGAAACCGGGCCGCCGTATCGCGGGACGATTTCGAAAAAAGGGTCATGAAGATCGGAGGCATACACCGAAACGACTCGTGAGAAGTTCCAGAACCACTACATTTTTTCAGCCTTCCCGGGATGCCAAACAATTGACAGCAAGCAATATAAACAAAAAGAAGCACTACATTTTCAGGTATAGTTTTCCGAACCGACACCGATTAGGGTTATTTTTGTAAAACAAGCCGCAGAACCCCGGATCTTATGATCCGGAATACAGCCACTGTAAAGCTGAACCGGCTTAACCAACCTTTAGCAACTATAATTGTAAAATGAACCCCATCAGAATCGGTTTGATCGGCTTCGGCCGCATGGGCGGCTTCTATCTCGAGGAGCTCCGCAAAAGCGGAAAGTGGGAGGTCGCCTACATCTGCGACATCTGCGCCGAATCCCGCGACCTGGCGCATAAACTCGCTCCGGAGGCACGGATCGTCGCCGACGAGCAGGTGATTTTCGACGACCCCACGGTTCAGGCCGTAGGGCTCTTCGCCCTGGCAGACTCGCGGAAATCGCAGATCGAAAGGGCTTTCGCCAGCGGAAAACACATCATTGCGGAAAAACCCATCTCCGACAGCGTCGAAAACGAATGGAAAGCCGTGGAGATGGCCGAAAACACGCCGCTCTTCTCGACGGTGAACCTCTATCTGCGCAACTCCTGGTACCACAATACGATCAAAGATTTCATCGCCCAGGGCGAGATCGGCGAACTGGCCATCGTGCGCGTCTGCCACATGACGCCCGGGCTCGTTCCGGGCGAAGGGCACGAGTATGAAGGGCCTTCGTTCCACGACTGCGGCATGCATTACGTGGACATCGCGCGCTGGTACGCGGGTTCCGAATTCAAAACCTGGAACGCACAGGCCCTGCGCATGTGGAACTACAAGGACCCCTGGTGGCTCCAGTGCCACGGCACGTTCGAGAACGGCGTGGTGTTCGACATCACCCAGGGGCATGTCTACGGACAGCTGGCCCAGACCCAGACCCACAACGCCTATGTGGACATCATCGGCACGAAAGGCATCGCCCGCATGACCCACGATTTCAAAACGGCGATCGTCGAACTGCACGGCGTGACGCAGACCCACCGCCTTATCCAGCCCTACGGCGGCAAGAACATCGACACCCTGTGCAAGCTCTTCGCCGGGCAGGTCGAGACCGGAGTGCGCAGCGAAACGCTGCCGACGTTCCGCGACGCGGCGATCGCCTCGGAGTACGCCTGGCGCTTCCTGCAGGATGCCCGCGGGCACGACCTCCCGGCCATCGGCGAACTGGAGACCCTGCAGCAGATCCGCGAACGCCGCCGCACGATGAAGAACGGCTACGGCCTCTTGCGCAAACACGTATGACAAACTCAAAAACCCCTAAAACACCCGAACTATGAACCATCTGCTATTTATCGGCGTAGGACAGATCGTCGTCATCGCCCTGGTCGTGCTGCTGCTCTTCGGCGGCACGAAAATCCCCGAACTGATGAAGGGTCTCGGCAAAGGTTACAAGGTTTTTAAAGACGAGATCGACAGTATCGAAAAAAACATCAAATAATCACTGCAAACCAACTTAAAACCTCCAAAAAACGATGGCAAACAAAATGTCGAGAAGAGCGTTCCTGAAAACAGGAGCCACAGCGGCCCTCGGGCTGGCGATCGTGCCGGGCACGGTCCTGGGAAAGAATTTCGGACACGCAGCGGCCCCCAGCGACAAGCTCAACATCCTGGGCGTCGGCGTCGGCGGACGCGGCGCCTCGGTGCTGAAAGGCCTCGAGAGCCAGAACATCATCGGACTGTGCGACGTGGACTGGAAATATGCAGACCACGTTTTCCAGCGTTATCCCGCGGCCAAGAAGTATAACGACTACCGCAAGATGTACAAGGAGCTGCTCAAATCGGCCGATGCCGTGATGATAGCCACGGCCGACCACACGCACGCCATCATCGCCGCCGAAGCCATTGCCGCCGGCAAGCACGTTTACGTCGAGAAGCCCCTGACCCATACCGTCTACGAGTCCCGGCTGCTCACCAAACTCGCCGCCAAGCATAAGGTAGCCACCCAGATGGGCAACCAGGGCGCCTCGGGCGAGGGTGTCCGCAAGGTCTGCGAATGGATCTGGAACGGTGAGATCGGCGAGGTGCGCCGTGTGGACACGTTCACCGACCGTCCCATCTGGCCCCAGGGGCTCGCCCGTCCCGAAGAGGACATGCGCGTTCCCAAGACGATGAACTGGGACGCCTTCATCGGCCCGGCCCCCTACCGCCCCTACAATGCCGCTTACACGCCGTGGAACTTCCGCGGCTGGTGGGATTTCGGAACCGGGGCACTGGGCGACATGGCCTGCCACATTCTCCATCCCGTGTTCAAAGGGTTGAAGCTGGGCTATCCCAGCAAGGTGCAGGGCAGTTCGACGCTGCTCCTGAACGAGTCGGCCCCGACGGCCCAGCGCGTGAAGTTCGTCTTCCCGGCCCGCGACAACATGCCCAAAGTGGCCATGCCCGAGGTCGAGGTGCACTGGTACGACGGAGGCCTGATGCCCGAGCGTCCCGAAGGGCTGCCCGCAGGCAAGGACCTCAACATGCAGGGCGGCGGCGCCATCTTCTACGGTACGAAGGATACGCTGATCTGCGGATGCTACGGCGTGAATCCCTACCTCGTGTCGGGCCGTGTGCCCGAGGCCCCGAAGGTGCTGCGCGAGATCACCGAGTCGCACTATATGGACTGGGTGCGCGCCTGCAAGGAGGATGCCGACGACCGCATCCTGTCCGCATCGGACTTCTCCGAGGCCGGACCGTTCAACGAAATGGTCGTGATGGGCGTATTGGCCGTTCGCCTGCAGGGCCTCAACCAGGAGCTGCTCTGGGACGGTGAGAACATGCGCTTCACCAACATCCCCGACGACGCCATGATTAAGACGGTCGTTAAGGACGGTTTCCACATTAAGGACGGACACCCGACTTTCGACAAGACCTGGACCGACCCCGTGAACGCACAGCAGTTCGCGCAGGAGTTGATCCGCCACACCTACCGCGAAGGCTGGGAGCTCCCCGCCATGCCGCTCTGAACAGAACCCGTTTAACAAAAACCTAAAAACTTACGAATATGAAAAAGACCCTTTTATTCTCGGCATGCGCGGCATTGACCGCATCGCTGGCATCCTGCGGAGGCCCCGGCGGCAAAGCAGCCAAGACCGCTGAAACGGCAGACGCCCAGACGGCAAAGAAAACCGTTCCCGAATACACGACCCTGAACAACCCGCAGGCCGACCTCGCATCGTTCCCCAAGGACAAGGACGGCTATTACGTGATCTTCGACGGCAAGACCTTCAACGGCTGGCGCGGTTACGGCAAGGACGCCGTGCCTTCGCGCTGGACCATCGACAACGGAGCCATCAAATTCAACGGCTCGGGCGGCGGCGAGGCCCAGACGGGCGAGGGCGGCGACCTGATCTTCGCCAAGAAGTTCAAAAACTTCGAGCTGGAATTGGAGTGGAAAGTTTCGAAAGGCGGCAACTCGGGAATCCTCTACCTGGCCCAGGAGGTCGCCACGACGAAGGACGGCAAGCAGAAGATCGAGCCCATCTACATCTCCAGCCCCGAGTACCAGGTGCTCGACAACGAGAACCATCCCGACGCCAAACTGGGCGTCGACGGCAACCGCAAGTCGGCATCGCTCTACGACATGATCCCGGCCGTTCCCCAGAACGCAAAGCCTTTCGGCGAGTGGAACAAAGCCAAGGTGATGGTCTACAAAGGCACGGTCGTACACGGCCAGAACGACAAGAACGTCGTGGAGTACCACCTCTGGACGCCCCAGTGGACCGAGATGCTCGAGAACAGCAAGTTCAGCCCCGAGAAATGGCCCCTCGCATTCGAGCTGCTCAACAACTGCGGCGGTGAGAACCACGAAGGTTACATCGGACTGCAGGACCACGGAGACGACGTATGGTTCCGCAACATCCGCGTCAAAATCCTCGACTAAAACTCCCGTATCGTGAAAAAATGTTTTTTTACTGCGGTTTGTGCGCTTCTCGCCCTGGCGATGCTCCCCGGAGGAGCATCCGCCAAGGCTAAAGCCGCGCCCAAAAAGGAGGTCGGCATCCAGCTCTACTCCGTGCGGAGCCTGATCGGGGCCTTCGGCAAAAACAGCCAGGACTACAAACCCGTGCTCAAACAGCTCGCCGACATGGGATACACCTCGGTGGAGGCCGCCAGCTATGCCGACGGCAAACTCTACGGGCAGGAGCCGGAGCAGTTCCGAAAGGATGTCGAGGCGGCCGGCATGAAGGTCCTCTCCACGCACTGCACGCTCAACCTCTCCGACGAGGAGCTGGCAAGCGGCGATTTCTCGAAAGCACTCAAATGGTGGGACCAATGCATCGCGGCGCATAAGGCCGCCGGAGCGGAATACATCGTCGTTCCGTCGATGCGGAAAATTTCGACGCTCGGGGAGCTGGCCACCTACTGCCGCTATTTCAACGAGATCGGAGCCCGCTGCAAGGCCGCCGGGATGAAATTCGGATACCACAACCACTCGCACGAATTCGAGAAGATCGAGGACAAGGTGATGCTCGACTACATGCTCGGGAACACCGATCCCGAAAAGGTATTCTTCGAAATGGACGTCTACTG
>ERZ1673699.1002-NODE-1002-length-25527-cov-5.393177_pt1 | contig 25527 bp, 15 predicted proteins | sample MGYA00580229_ERZ1673699 | MGnify/ENA primary metagenome ERZ1673699 (study PRJEB41218, sample SAMN15661785) | gut metagenome | host: Homo sapiens | place: Canada: London | collected 2015-08-20/2019-03-30 | study: EMG produced TPA metagenomics assembly of... | reverse complement strand
ACCAGGATGTCGATGTGGTCCCAGCGTTCGAGTATCTTCTCCTTTACACCCTCGAGGCTTTCGGTATCGAGGACGTTGCAGGTGAACCCGGCGATCTCTCCGTAGGGGGAGAGTTCCGCCACACGCCGGGCGATATTTTCCTGACGGATGTCGAGGATAACTACTTTCACTCCGGCTTTGACCAGGCTGTCCGAGATATTTCCTCCCAGCACACCGCCTCCGCCTGTTACAATGGCAACTTTGCCTTTTAAATCACTCATTTCTTTGTTGTGTTTATTTGGATCGCGTATTTATTCTTCGCCCGAAGGGACGACCACGGGTTCTTCCCAGCCGACCGGCGTGCCGAAATTCGGCGTGTCGTCGGCATTCCATCCGAACCGTTGTACGAACGTGTAACGATAGGTTTCGTAACCGTCCTCGCGGAACCGTTTCGTGTGGTAGACGATCCAGTCTTCGGTCCCGTCGGGAGACTTGGTGAACGAACAGTGGCCGACGCCGTGGACTCCTCCCGGCTCGCCGTTGATACCTTCCTGGTAGGTGTTGTCCTTGGCCTGGATGTCGTCGTTGCGGAAAAAGACGTAGGATTCCGACTTCTTCCAGTTCTCGGGCTTCATCGGGTCTTTCCGCATATCGTCCAGCTCCAGGTAGGCCAGCCGGTACTGCTTGGTCCAGGAGCCGTTGCAGGAGTAGACGATGAAGGCTTTGTTGCCGTGCTTAATCATGGCAGGGCCCTCCTCGATTGTCGAGGTCAGCAGTTCCCAGGGCTGGTCGGGGTCGGAGAGCTTCACCCGGCTGGAACCGATGGTGCAAGGGTCTTTCATTTTGGCGATGAAGAGGCTCTGCGTGGTGGACCCGACCGGATTGCCCGACCAGACGGCGTAGAGCGTCCTGTTGATCTCCATGACGTTCAGGTCGATGGCGAAATATTCCGTGTTTTCCAGCGTGGGGACGATGCCTTCGGTGTAGTGGTCGCCCGTGTAGAGCATGCCCATGTCCTCCCATTCCCCGAACGGGTCGGAACTCTTGGCGCGCAGGACGCCGCTGCGCTGCGAATAGTAGTGCCCGCCGAATTCCGAGGCGGGCCGGCCGGCGGTGTAGTAGATATACCAGCGACCGTCGATGCAGTGCAGTTCGGGGGCCCAGTAATTAACGACATTCCACGGTTTGTTTCCCTCCGTATCTTTGGGAGCGGCGAAGATTTGTTGCGTACTTGTCAATTCGGTGAGTTTTTTCGATCGGGATAGATTGATGCCGTTTCCATGGGCTTTGCACAGGTAATACCAGCCGTCATGCTGGATGATCCACGGGTCGGGAACTCCGCCGAGCGGATTGGTGAAGGTTTTGTCGCCCTGCGTCACCCGCAGTTTCACCGGCTCGACGCCCTCGGCGCTGAACATCACCTCGCCCGAACGGGAAGTCACCGTACTGGCCCCGTAGCGAATCTTTACAGAGTTGCTTTTCTCGCCTTCACGCACGGGGACGCTGATCCACCCGGCAAGCGGTTCGACGGTCCAGGAGGTGTTGCTGCCGACCGAAACATTGAACTCCCCGGCTGCGGTACCGACGGTTTTCGTCGTGGGCAGTATGCTCAGGAAAGGTTTGGCTCCGGGGTCGGGACCCTCGGGGCCGCCGTCGGGTTCCGATGATCCTCCTTCGCATGCGCAAAGGAGAATCATCAGCATCCCTATTCCGAATTTCAGGCAATCGCTTTTCATCGTAACCGGCTTAGTCGAGGGTTGCAGGAAGTTTCGTCATGACGATGCGCATGCCCGAGTGGTTGCCGCAGTCGGTATTGCCGTTGCCGGCACGGCCCCGGCGCGTCACTACCTGATAGTCTTTGGTCTGGTCTGCGTTGAAGTGCCTGAAGCTGCCGCCCCGGATACATCTCGGCTGGCCCGTGAGGTCGTTGGTGTTCTTGTTGCACGGATCTACGGCGCCGTCTTCGTAGAAGAAATCGGCGTATACATCCTCGCAATATTCGAACGTGTTCCCGCTCATGTCGTAGATACCCAGCTCGTTTGCTTTCAGCGAACCGACGTTCTGGGGACCGGCTGTGCTGCTGGTGCGGACGCCGACATCACCGGCCGTATTGCTGCCGCTGAACAGGTAGCCCTGGCTCTTGTTGCCGCCGCGTGCGGCATATTCCCATTCCGCCTCGGTCGGCAGGCGCACCTCTACGCCGAGCTCGGTCGAAAGCCAGCGGCAATATTCATAGGCGCACAGCCATGTGATACTGGCTGCAGGGCGGCGTGCACAGTTGGCATTGGGTTCGAACGTCGAGGTGCCACCGTCCATCGGCGCTTTGAACGAGAAGGGTCGTGTATTGGTGGCGCCGAAGAGATAGGTGTTGTAAACCAAGCTCGTAGACCGGTTGATGGGATGGCTGTTGAGGAAGGCGCAGATCTGTTCGCAGGTCACCTGATAACGGCAGATGTAGAAATCCCTGGTCAGCGTTACCGAGTGTATGGTTTCCGTGTTCAGCGTCTTGCCGCTGTAGAGGTTGGGAACGGCCGCCGATTGGGGATAACCCATCTGGAAAGAGCCTTTCTCCACGAGAACCATGTCGTCGAGTGCGATGCCCGGCAGGATGCTGCCCGTTTTGGTGGTGAAGGTCATCTGTTCGCCGTAATGCGTGCCGCTGGAGTTTTTGGCATAGGCCCGGACGTGGTAGGTCTTGCCCTTTTCGAAGCCCGTGGCCAGCAGGTTGAAAGCGCCTTCAGTGCCGCTGACCATTTTGAAATGGCCGGTCTCGACAGTCGGGTTTTCATTTTCACTCCAGCAGAATCCGCGCTCGACCGAGGGGTCCGATTCGTTCTTCATCGTCTCCCCGAAGAGGTAGGCTGTCTTATAGCCCGGATACGGGTCTTTGGTGACGATGAAGTTGATGGTGCGGAACCCGACCTGCTCTCCGTAGGTGACCTGTCCGTCCGCAGTTCTGATGTAGGGGCGGACGTAATACGGCATGTTTTGCTTCAGGTCGGTGAGTTCGGCCGAGAAATCGCGGCCTCCGACAGTAAACAGCACCTCATCGTCGATCGTCGGCTCGGCCGCCTGCGAGAAGCAGACGCCGATTTGGGCGATATCGTTGCCGCCGTCGGATGCCATGGTCATGTTGACGGTGGCGGAGGAGGGGGTGATCCCGGTGATGCTTTCGATCAGGCACCATCCCTCCTCGGGCTGGTCTTTGGTCGTGAAGGCGACCGGGTTGCCGTAGTGTACCGTGCTGCCGTCCGAGACATAGGCCCGGGCGTAGTAGCAGGTGTTGGCCGTGAGGCCGGTGATCTGCACGGAGAAGCTGTGCTTCGCGGCATCGTCCGTCGAAACGGCTTTGCTGTCGGCGACGGTAGGGTCGGAAAGGGTGCTCCAGCAGATACCCCGTTCGGTCAGCGCGGCAGCGTCGCCTTTGGTGAGGTAGCCGCTGCCGACGGCCGTATTGGTCCCGACCGACGCGAAATCGAGGGTAGTTACCTGTACGCCGGGTTCGGTAATCTCTTCGTCCTTGCAGGAGAACAGGAGCGGGATGGTCACAAAAATCAGTGCCAGTAATTTCACGATGAATTTCATAACGACGGTTTTTTAGTTGACTTGTTTCGGAGACCAGCCCCAGTTTTGCACGAGGTTGGAATTTTTGTTTATCTCCGACTGCGGAATGGGCATCAGGTTCATGTAGTCTTCGTAAACGCGGTTTTCGAATTTACGGGACTTGTAAACCTTCGTGAGATCGTCATCCCTGAGCGTGATGTCCAGTTCGTGTGCCTCCCGCTGGGTCTGCGTACCGATCATCCAGCGGCGGATGTCCCAGAAACGGTGCTCCTCGAAGGCAAATTCCACGCGGCGTTCGTTCTGGATGAACTTGCGTACATTCTCCCGGCTGAGTGCCCAGCCCCGGTTGCGGAACGTCTCGTCCACGCCCGGCATGCCGGCGCGCGAGCGGACCTGGTCGATGGCCCAGCGGATGCCGTCTGCCGGAGCCGACGCGGGATCGGCGTAGTATTCATTCAGCGCCTCGGCGTACATCAGCAGGATGTCGGCGTAGCGGATCAGGTGGTAGGAGTTGGGCAGGGTCGGGGCCGTCGAGGCCGAGGGGTTCAGGTCGGGGTCCATGTACTTGCGCAGGAAGTAACCCGTGCGCGAATAGCCGGTGATGTAGTGTTTTCCATCGCTCTTTTCCGAGGTGACCTCCCGGTGCCACGTGTCGAAACGGATGTCGCAGAAGACCGATTCGTCGTGCCAGATCGTGGCGTTCAGGCGCGGATCGCGGTCGGCAAAGGGATTGAGCGGGCGATAGCCGGAACCCTCCTGTTCGGGCAGCATGCCGTTTTTCATCTCATAGGCTTTGACCAGGTCGTCGGTAGGCAGCGTGTAGCATACCGGGGTTCCCTTACCGCGCACGAGCATGAAATCGAACGGCAGGTTGTTGAAATAGATGTCGATGCTGGGACCGCGCAGGTAGGGGAAGATGGCTTCCTCGATCGGGGCCCGGACACAAAACAGCGTTTCGTATTCTGTCTTGGTTCCGGTCCTGGCGCGGTAGAGATCGTAGAATCCCAGATCGATGACGTCCAAAAGGGCTTTGGCAGCAGTATTCCAGCGTTCGGGGTCGTAGTCGGGATAGCGCCACAGCGAGACATTGGGGTCGGCCGAGTCGTATTGCGGGAAGTCGGCCGGGCGGTTGAACAGCGGACTGGCGGCCATCAGCAGCACCTTGGCTTTCAGCGCCAGGGCGGTACCTTCGTTGGCGCGGCCGAAGTTGCCTCCGAACAGTCCGTAACGGGTGGCGTCTTCGCCGCGCAGGGATTTGAGCAGTTCGGCGGCATTCTCGCATTCGCCGACGATGAAATCGAGGATGGTTTTGAACGAGTCCCGTTCCGATTTGATTTCAGGGTCGTTCATCGACAGTACCTTGGTGATGAGCGGTACGCCGCCGAAAGCCCTCAGCAGCTCGGAGTAGAAGTAGGCGCGCAGGAAGATGACCTGGGCGCGCAGGTATTCGATGTCCAGCCGGGTGGTGATGCCGGATTCTTCCTCGATCAGGTGGTAATTCTCCAGGAATTTGTTGCAGGCGCGGATCTGGGCGTAACTGTTGGTCCAGATGAATCCCAGCGGGTTGTCTGCGGCGTTCCAGTTGCCGGTGTTGTAGCGGTGGGCCGCGGAGTTGAGCGGGCGTGCCTCGCCGTTGTCGGTGGCGCAGTCCATGTATGCGCCTCCCCAGCCCGATACGCCGTATCCGGTGCTGATGATGTTGTAGTAGATGTCGTTGACGAAATAGCGGGCGTAGGTGCCGCTTCGGAAGACGTCCTTCTCATACAGGTCGCCCACATCCTCCTTGTCCATCAGCGACGAGGCGTCCTGGCACGAAAGCATCGGCAGGCATAACAACAGTATATAAACGATCTTTTTCATGTAGCTTCGCAATTTGAAGGTTAGAATTTGAGGCTGACGCCGCCGCCGAAATATTTCATGACCGGATAGGCACTGCCGTCGCCGTCGTTGGATTCGGGGTCGTATTCCCTGAACTCGGAGAACGTGAACAGGTTAGTCGCCGTCACGTAGAAACGCAGGTTCGACATGCCGACTTTCTTGGAGATCCGCTGGGGCAGCGTGTACCCGATCTGGACGTTCTTCAGGCGCAGGTAGGAGCCGTCCTTCAGCCAGAACGTCGAGAAGCGGTGGTTCTGTTCCGACGTGGAGGGCGAGAGGCTCGGATAGGTGGCGTGCTCCTTGTTTTCGGGGGTCCAGCGGCCGAGGTGGTGGTGCATGGCGCCGCTGATGCCCTGGAACTCCCAGTAGCCGTAGCCGTTCACATAGATATCCGAATTGGTCGCTCCCTGGAAGAAGAGTTCGAAGTCGAAATTGCGCCAGTTACCGCCCACGCTGAATCCGTAGATGATCTCGGGAACCTGGGTGCGCCCGACGGGCATGACGTCGTAATTGTCGGTCTTGCCGTCGCCGTTGATGTCGCGGTATTTGATGTCGCCCAGCTTGGGCCTGTCGGTGAATCCCGACGGCAGGGCGTCGATCTCCTCCTCGGTGTTGTAGAAGCCGTCGGCGATCAGGCCGAAGCGCTGGCCGATGGGGCGTCCCACCTTGGAGAGCCACGGGTAGGTGACGGGGCTCTCGCCGCATTCGACCACCTTGTTGCGGGCGAAGGAGAGGTTGCCGCGGATGTAATACCGAAATTTGTTGACGTGGCCGTTGTATCCCAGGTCGACCTCGAAGCCGCGGTTGACGACCTCGCCGATGTTTGCCGGCGGGAAGCCCTTGCTGCCGTCGTTCGGGGCCATCATGCCGTAGATGTACGAGATGGTGCCGTCGTAGTCGAGAATGCCGTGGCGGCGTTCGTGGAAGAAGTCGCCCGTGAACGAGAGCTTGTTGTCGAAGAATTTGAGGTCCACGCCGATGTTGAACTTGTTGGCGCGCTCCCAGCCTACCTCGGTATTGCCCTCCTTGCCTTCGTAAATGCGGTTCTCGGGGTTGTTCGTCTCGCCGAACGAGGGGCGGTTCGAGCCCAGCTGGGGGTAGGTCTGCAGGTAATAGTACTTGTCGGACCCGATGCGGTCGTTGCCGACCTGTCCGAACGAGGCGCGGAGCTTCATGTAGCTGAACGCTTTGGCCGACTCGCCCCAGAATCCCTCCTCGGAGAGTACCCAACCGGCGGACACCGCCGGGAAGAAACCGTAACGCTTGTCCTCCGAGAACTGCATCGAGCCGTTGTATCCGGCATTGAACTCGGCGAGGTACTTGTTCTTATAAGCATAGGTCACACGGCCGACGTAGTTGATATATCCGATCGGCAGCGTAGCGTCGCTCTGAATCTCCTGACGGTTGAAAGCCAGCAGCGCTGTGACGGCGTGGTCGCCGAAGGTGCGGTTGTAGTTCAACGCCGCCTCGACCACGAAATCCCGGCGGAAAGGGCCGTTGCCGGAACCTGTCTGGATCGAGATGGGTTCCTCTTCGCGGACCAGTTCGTAAGTTCCCTCCTTGGTGTAATAGTAGGTCGCGGGGCGCTCGTAGAGGTCCCGGCGGGAGCGCATCGACGAGATGTAGCTGAACATGCCGCGTGCCGAGAGGCCTTTGGTGACGAAGTCCAACTGCTGGTTGAGGCGGATCACGCTTTCGAACTTGTTGGTTTTGGAGTGGTAGTAGCCGCAGCGCGAAAGGGCCATGTAGGGGTTGGTCAGGTTCAGGTGGCCGCCGAGCGATCCGTCGGGGTTCACGTAGTTGAAATAATCGGGCGGGGTGCGCACCAGATGCTGGAACAGTTCGTCGCCGGCGCCGTTGTTGTGGCGTTCCTCGAGGCGTCCCGCGAGGTCGACGCCGATCGTGGTGGTCCTGGTCACGTTGAAATCGAGGTTCGCGCGCAGGGCGTAACGCTGGAAATAGACGTTCGTGTCGTATTTGCCGTTGTTGAAGTTCTTGTAGATACCGTCGTCGTTGGCGTATCCGGCCGACACGTAGTAGCGCATGAACGAGGAGCCGCCGCGCACGACCAGCGAATACTGTTGCTTGAAGGCTGCGTTTTTGAGCATGTCGCCGATATAGTCGTTGTCGGGGTGCGTATAGGGGCTGGCTTTCGTGCGGAACATCTCGAGGTCGTAGGCGCTGTACTCGGGGTCGAGTCCGACGTTCATCAGCGCTTCGTTGCGCAGGCGTGCGTAGTCGTACGAACCGAGTTTGTCGGGCAGCCGCGTCGGGGTGCTGGCGGTGAACGATGCGCGGAACGAAACCTCGGGTTTCGACGTAAGACCGCGTTTGGTGGTGATAAGGATGACCCCGTTGGCTCCGCGCACACCGTATACGGCGGTGGCTGAGGCGTCTTTCAGGACGGAGAAATTCTCGATGTCCTCGGGGTCGATCTGGGCGTATTCGCGTTCCACGCCGTCGACCAGTACGAGCGGACTGTTGGCCCCGCTGTTGTAGCTGGCCGTACCGCGGATGTAGACATTGGCGTTGTCCTCGCCCGGACGACCGCCCGGGTTGCGGGTGAAAACGCCCGAGACGCGGCCGCCGATGGCCTGCGTGAGGTTCGTCGTTCCCGTTTTCTGGATGGCCGAGGCGTCTGCCGTCGAGATGGACCCGACGACGGTGGCGCGCTTCTGGGTGCCGTATCCCACCACGACCACCTCGTTGATGTTGAGCGCTTCCTCTTCGAGCGTGATGTCGATGGCCGTCCGGCTGCCTACGGTGATCTCCTGGGGAATATAGCCCAGCATGCGGAACTCCAACCGGGCGTTTTTACCCGAAACGGTGAGTTTGTAGCTGCCGTCCGCGGCACTTACCGTCGCATGGTTGGTGCCGGTCTCTATGAACGCCACTCCGACCAGTTCCTGCCCGTCCTTGTCGCTGACCTTGCCGGAGACGACAATTCCCTGGGCCTGTAATCCTGCGGTGAATCCGTGGATTAGTGCGAAGATGAATATCAATATATATTTTTTCATCGGTGCTGATTTACAGATTTGACAATGATTTCGGGTTACCATCCCGGATTGACCACCAGCGCGCTGTTCTTGTCCAGTTCGGACTGGGGAATGGGGTAGTAGTACATCCGCATGGGAAAGGAGCGCTCTTCGACGGCGAATTCCTCACCGTAGACGATGGTTCCGCCCTCCCCGGTCACTTTGACCCCGTGAACCGGGCGGTTCAGCACGGTCTCCGCCTCGCGCCAGCGCTTCAGGTCGTAGAGGCGTACCTCCTCGAAGGCCAACTCTACGGTGCGTTCCCGGTGGATCAGTTCCCGCATTTGGCCTTTGGTCAGACTGCTTACCGGCGGAAGACCTGCACGCCGACGCACTTCGTTGACGCAGTCGTAGACCATCTCGTCCGTGCACAGGTCGTCGTCGCCCGTTCCCAGGTATTCGTTCATGGCCTCGGCATAGATCAGCAGCACCTCGGCGTAACGCAGTATCTGGTGGTTGTGCAGGGTGTATTTGGTCGGCACGACGCTGGCCAGCGGATCGATGTGCTTATAGAGGCTGTAACCGGTCTCGCAGCCACGCTGTCCGATGGCCGCGGGGTAGTCCTTGCCCCCGGTGTAGAGTTCCACCTCGCGGCCCCAGAGCGGCACGTCCGAATAGAGCACGCTGGCGTAGAACCGGTCGTCACGGTTTTCATAGGGTTTCTGGGGGTCGTAGTCCGGGTCCTCGGAGGGCAGCCGGCCGCTTTTGAGTTCGTACATGTCGACCAGCTCTTTCGTGACGCTGGTGCAGGCCCGGCAGTTCTGATAACCCGAAGGGCCGTTGGCGGCCTCCACGTCGTTGGTGAGGTTGCGGCATTTGACGATGATCGATTCGGTGTTCCCGAAATTGGTGAAGAACAGCCGCTGGTACGACGGGAAGAGCTCGTGAGCCTTCGTGCCGTCGGGATTTTTCAGCTCGATGACCTGACGTGCGGCGTCGGCGGCCCGTTTCCAGCGCTCCTGGTCGGGCGAAGCGTAGCGGTGTATTTCGTTCGACCCTTCGATCGGGTTTTCGTTGAAAAGCGGACTGGCGGCCATGAGCAGTATTTTCGCTTTCAGTCCGTAGGCGGCTCCGCGGGTGAGGCGTCCGTAGTCGTTGTCCGGATATTTCGTCGGCAGCAGCGGCGCGGCCTCGTCGCACAGGCGGACGATGTATTCCACACAGTCGCCGAACTTCGAACGGGGGATGTTGATGTCGCCCGACAGGTCGAGGATGTCGTCCATGATCGGGATGCCGCCGTAACGCTTGACGAGTTCATAGTGCATCAGCGCTTTGCTGAGCAAGGTTTCTCCCAAGTACTGGTTCTTCTTGCTTGGGGAGAGGTTCACGGTGAGGTCGATGTTGCGCAGGATGACGTTGGCCTTGCGGATACCGGTGTAGGTCTCCGCCCAGCGGGAGTCGGGGTTGCCGCCCGACGCGGCGTTCATCGTGGCGCGGGTGTAGGAGTTGATGCCCGAGCTGGTCCCGAGCGGGCTGTATACGGCCAGGTCCGTGGCGCAGTCGAGCAGGGCGCCGCCGACGCGGTTGAACTGGACGCCGGTGTTGAGATAGACGTACAGGTCGTTGACGAACATTTCCAGACGCAGGCTGTCCTTGAAAGCCTCTTCGCCCGACATCTGTTCCAGCGGAACGTAATTCAGATCGCAGGACCAGAGCGTCGTAAGCGATACTATGGCTGTTATGATGAGTTTTTTCATGGTCTTAGAAGTGAATGTTTATACCGATGCTCGACGATTTCTGGATGGGATAGCCGTTTCCGGAGCCCGTATCCTCGGGGTCGATGGTCCGCATGTCGGACCAGGTGAAGAGGTTGTATCCGCTGTAATAGATGCGCAGTTTGGACATGCGCAGCTTCTTCGAAATGCGCAGGGGAAGGGTATAGCCGATCACCAGATTTTTCAGGCGCAGGAACGAAGCGTCGTCGACCCAGAAACTCGAAGTCTGCTTGTAGTTGTGGTCGCGGTCGGTCAGCGACAGGCGGGGATATTTCGCTTTGGTCCACGTTGCGGGGTCTTCGGGGATGTAGCGGTTGTCCCAATGGTAGTCGCGGACGTTGCCGGCCATTTCGCTGCCCGAACCGGAGATGTTCGTAAAGGCCTGGATCGCCACCCCCGAGAGGTAGGCGTCGCGGTTGCCGGCTCCCGAAAAGATGATCTGGAAGTCGAAACCCTTGTATTGCGCATTCGCAAAGAAGGCGTAGTTGATTTCGCCGAGGTTGCTGTATCCGATCCGGTGCTGGTCCTGGTTGTCCACCACGCCGTCGCCGTTGAGGTCGCGGTATTTGATGTCGCCGGCATAGGATGTTCCGAAGGTCGTCTTGGGACTGTTATAACGGTCCTGTTCGCTGGTGTAGAGCCCGTTGGCCTGGAATCCGTACTGGGAGTTGATGGGGTAGCCGACAGCGCTGCGGTAGTCATAGGCGAAAGGCTGCTCGTCGTTGTAGCGGATCTCGTTGTGCGCATAGGAGGCATAGCCGCCGAGCGTCCAGTGGAAATCCTTGATCCGGCCCGAATAGGCGGCCTCCACCTCGAATCCGCTGTTGTAGGTCCTGCCGACATTGCCCAGCGGGCCGCCCGAGGTTCCGTAGCCGATCAGGGTCGAGACCGTGTTGCGGGGCGTCAGGATATGGCTGGTAAATTCGCGGAAATAATCGGCGCTGATGCTCAGGTGGTTTTTGAACAGCCGCATGTCGACGCCGATATTGGTCTTCTCGGATTTCTCCCACGTGACGTTGGGGAGGTATTGGTGGTGAACATCCTCCACCCAGCTGTTGACGTTCTGCGGCTCGGCGCCCAGCGTGTAACGGCCGTTGGCCTGGATGAATGCGGGCAGGTAGAAGTAGTAGGGAATGCCGGCGTCATTGCCGGTGATGCCCCACGAGCCGCGCACCTTGAAATAGCTCAGCACGTTTCCGATGTAGTTTTTGATGAAGGACTCCTCCGAGAGCACCCATCCGGCCGAAACTGCGGGGAAGAACCCGTAACGCTTCTGGGGAGGCATTTGTTCGGTTCCCTGGTAGCCGAACGAAAATTCGACGATATACCGCGAGTCATAGGCGTAAGTGGCGCGTCCGAGCAGGCCCTGATGCGTGTTGGGCAGGTTTTGCGTGTCGTCGGATTTCTGGCTGTAATTGAAAAACAGGGTCGCGGCGATGAGGTGTTTCCCGAAGGTGCGGTCGTAGTCCAGACCGGCCTCTACATCGAAAATACGGGTTTTGGCAGCTCCGTAGGAGTTGGAGTTCGCCTGTTTCTTCTCCTCGCCCCAGGTATTGAAGAGCGGATTGCCGTCTTCCCCGTCGCCCGTATACTCGTAGACGACGTAGCTCTTGCTGCGGTTGATGTTGTTTTCGAAGAAGAAGTCGAACGCCAGCGATCCCCGTGCGCGGAGACCCTTGGTGATGAAGTCCAGCTTCTGTCCCAGTTCGGCCTGCGCTTCCATCGTACTGTGGGTATAGCGGGTGTAACCGCTGTGGTTGAGGATGCCGTAGGGGTTGTTCCGCAGGTCGTTGGTACCTGCGACCTTGTCCCGGCCGTAATTCATGGGAAAAGCGTTCGACGGCAGGGAGTAGATCGCGCTGAACGGACTGCCCGCTCCCGGGTTGGAGAGCTGGCGCTGCAATCCGAAGAGACTGATCGAAAGGTCCATGCTTTTGGTCAGGGCGATGTCGACGTTCGAACGCAGGGAGTAGATTTTGGCGTTGGCGTTCGTCTTGTAGGTGTTGATGTCCTTGTCGGTTTTGTAGATTCCCTCCTCTGAGCGATAGGAGAGGTTGACGAAGTATTTGGCGACCGAACTGCCGCCTTCGATGCTGAGGTTGTACTTCTGGCCGACGGTCACGTTTTTGAGCGACTGACCGATCCAATCGACATTGGGATGCCCCCAGGGGTCCTGTCCCGAACGGTAGAGGGCCAGGTCTTCCTCGTCGTAACGCTGTTCGCCTGCGCGGCCGTCGTTGCGCATGGCTTCGTTGTGCAGCAGGGCGAAATCGTGCGAGTCGAGGAATTTGGGCAGTTTGATGGGTTGTTGGAAGGTGATCTGCGTGTTGAATTTCAGCACCGGGCGGCCTTCCCTGCCGCGGCGGGTGGTCGCCATGATGGCGCCGTTCGAGCCCCGGAGTCCGAGTACGGCCAGCGCTCCGGCGTCTTTGTAGACGGAAATCTGATCGATCTCGTTGGGGTCGAGGATCGAAAAGTCGCGGACATGCCCGTCGAGCATGATGAGCGGCGTGCTGTTGCGCCACGACCGGAGGCCGCGCACGTAGAGCCACGAATAGTCGCTGCCGGGGGCTCCGCTGTTCTGCGAGGTGGCTATGCCGGGGATCATGCCCGACAATGCCGTATTGGCGTAGTTGGTCGGGAGGTCGGTCAGCTTCGAGCCTTCGATCGTCGAAACGGCCGAAGTCATCAGCGATCGGTTTTGGCGGCCGTACAGGAGGACTATTTCAGGGTCGGAATTTCCCCCCCCCTCCAGCAGGGTGATTCTCATACGATGCGTATCGCCTACATATACCTGATTGGTGGCGTATCCTTCCAGCGTGAAGATCAGCGAGGATTTGTCGCCGGGTATCCGAATCGTGAAGTTGCCGTCCCGGTCGGTCAGCGTGAACATGCGCGATTCCTTGTGCTCGACCAGTACGCCTTCGAGCGGAGTCCCGGCCGGGTCCGTAACCTGCCCTTGCACGGCGACATCCTTCTTGTTTTGTGCGGCGGAGTAGCCGGTGCCGAGGCACAGGCACAATAAAAGCGTCCATAACGCTTTGGGCATTATAGCGTTGCTCATTCGTTTATAGTTTTAGCGTTTTGTAATCCCGAAAAAGAGCGTATTGTACCGGGGCGCGATCTCATATTCCGATACCGATTGAATGCGCAGCGGCAAAATGTACTTTTTGTCCGCGTCGAGTTGAGAGGTGTGGAACGTCACCAGCAGGTCTCCCCTTTCGGTTCCCCTGCGGATGGTGCACTCGAGGGTGGCCGGTGCCACGGTATAGGCCGATTCGGGCAGCAGTTCGTAGGCCTGAATGGCTGCCGACGCCTGTTGGGCGGATGCCAGCGAGTCCGTGGCGAGTTCCATCGTCACACGGATGTCGTGTTCGGGCAGGATACTGCCGGAGCAATAGGCTCCGACGATGTAGGCGGTGTCCCTTGAAAAGTCGAATTTCGTCTGGAAAATCCCGTTCCCGTCGGCCCAGGTGGCCAGCGGAAAGTAGACGGATGCATACTTCATCTCGTCGTCGTCCTGACAGGAAACGAAGAGCAGGGACCCAACAAGGAATAAACGCAGAATTTTCTTCATACGGGTCAGTTTTAGGTGGTTGTTCCCGACGTGGGGTGAATTAAAAATTATGTTGGGTGATCACTGTTGCAAATATGGAGGTAATGTCATCCGATTACAAATATGAAATTTGCGATCGTTTGTATTTAATTTGCAAATGTGAAAATTTGTGATACCCCCCCCCGGGAAATTACAGGGGCAGTACGGCCATCCCGGGGTTGCGTTTGAACTCCTCGATATATTCCGAGGGGGTGAACCGGGTGATCTTTTTGAACTGGCGGTTGAAGTTGGAAATGTTGTTGTATCCGCACTCGTAGCAGATCTGGCTGACGGTCAGTTCGCCCGTCAGCAGCAGTTTGCAGGCGTATCCGATACGTAACTCGCTGATGTACTGGAGCATCGATTTGCCTGTTTTCTCTTTGAAATAGCGACAGAAAGCACTGGGGTTCATGCCGGCTGTCCGGGCTATGTCGTCCAGGTTGATGTCGTGGATGTAGTCCCGGTTGAGCCGCCCCAATACCTTATATATACGGGATTCCCCGTAAGCGGGCAGGCGGAGATCGACGCTGTCGTCGTTGAGTTTCCGCTTGTGGGTCGTGCGGCTCATCATGGATAGAATGTGTATGCACGCCAGCAGGCGGTCGAGCCCCGTCTTGCCGGGCAGCATCTCGATATGGCGCCGGATCGGGGCGTTCGGGGTCGTGTCGAAGCTGATTCCGTAGCGCGCCATTTCGAGCAATTCTTTGATCTTCAGGAACTCGGGGTAGTTGAGGATTGCGTGGTTGAAAAAGTCCTTGGAAAACTGGATCGTGATGGCGTGGACCCGCAGGGAGGAGTTGCCGTGGTAATATGCGTCCTCATTGCGGTACATGTGGGGAAGCAGGCTGCCGAAAAATACCAGGTCTCCGTCGGAGAACGGTTCGATGCTGTTCCCGGCGAACCGGGTCCCCGTACTTTTGATGATATAGACGATTTCGTACTCATCGTGAAAGTGCCAGGGGTATTTGAAGTAGTCGTAATCGCACTTTTTGACTTTGAGCGGGGAACCGCTGGTCAGGCCCAGCTGTTCGTACATAATTTTGATCTCGTCTTTCATGGCGGCGGGGTTGATGGGCTTATGCAAATATATCAATAGAAGATGCAAAAAAATCACTTGTTTCGGGGCCTTTTATTTTCAACCTTTGGGTATTTATTATAATATTTGATTTTATGGCATTGGAGAAGACCTGGAGGTGGTTCGGGGAGGGCGATACGGTGACGCTGCAGGAGATCCGGCAGATCGGCGTCGAAGGTATCGTGACCGCCCTGCACCGCATTCCCGCGGGCGAGGTATGGCCTGTGGGGGAGATCGAAAAAGTACGGGACCGCATCGCTGCGGAGGGGATGCGATGGAGCGTGGTCGAGAGCCTTCCGGTATCGGAGGCGATCAAGCTCCGCACGGCGGAGTGCGCACGGCATATCGAAAATTACCGGCAGTCGCTGCGCAACCTGGCGGCCTGCGGAATCCGGACCGTATGTTATAATTTTATGCCGGTGCTGGACTGGGCGCGTACCGACCTGCACTATATGAATGTGCGCGGTACCGAGTCGATGCGCTTCGACTACGACCGTTTCGCCGCATTCGACATCCATATCCTCCGGCGTCCCGGCGCGGCGGAGGACTATCCGCCCGGGGTGCGTGAACGGGCCGCGGTGCTGGCTGCGGAGATGAGTGCGGCGGAACAGGAGGAGCTGGCCCACAATATCATCGTGGTCACACAGGGGTTCATCAACGGCACGGTCGGCGACAGCGAGGATTACAAACAAGTGTTCCTGCGCTGTCTGGCGCGGTACGAGGGCATCGGTCCCGACCGCCTGCGGGAACACCTGGCCGCATTCCTGAAAGAGGTATGTCCGATTGCACAGGAGGCGGGTGTCAATCTCTGCATCCATCCCGACGATCCGCCTTTTCCGCTGCTCGGGCTGCCGCGCATCGCCGGTACGATCGAGGATTTCCGCTGGATACTCCGTCAATACGACGATCCCGTCAACGGCGTGACGTTCTGCGCCGGGTCGTTGTCGGCGAGGCCCGATAACGACCTGCCGGCCATGGCGCGTGAGCTGGGGCCGCGTATCCATTTCGTGCATCTGCGCAATACGCAGCAGTTGGGAGCGAAGAGCTTCTTCGAATCCGGACACCTTACGGGGTCGGTGGATATGTACGCCGTGCTGAAAGCCTTACTCGAAGAACAGCGCCGCCGCATTGCCGAAGGGCGGCAGGATGTGGCCATGCCGTTCCGTCCCGATCACGGCCTGCGTATGCTCGACGATTTCGGACGTTCCTCCAACCCGGGCTATCCGCTGGTAGGTCGCATGAAGGGTTTTGCCGAGATCTGCGGTCTCGAAATGGGCATTGAACGAAGTTTATGAACCTGATAACCCAAATTTTATGAAAAAGACCATTTTTGTAATCTCCTGCTGGGCGGCCTTGTCCTGCCTGGCACTTCCGTCCTGCGGCGAGGGCGGGCCTCCTGCTGCCAGGTACGATGTCGCCGCGTTCGTCTGGCCGGCCTACCACAACGATCCCCGGTTCGCGGAGATCGGGATTTTCCCGGACGGGGTCGGCGAATGGGAGGCCGTTTACAAGGCGCGCTCCAAATTCGAAGGACACCGCCAGCCCAATGTTCCGCTGTGGGGTTATCTGGACGAAACCGATCCGCAGGTGCAGGAGAAGAAAATCAGCACCGCCCTCGAATACGGCGTCAACACCTTCATTTTCGACTGGTACTGGTACGACGACCGTCCGTTTCTGGAAGACGTGCTGAACAAGGGTTTCCTGCAGGCGAAGAACAACCGGAAGATGAAGTTCTACCTGATGTGGGCCAACCACGTGATGACCTCCTACCTCGATGCGGCCGATCCCGACAAGGGTAAGGTTTACTGGCCGGAACCGGTTACGCCGGCGATCTTCGACCGGATCACCGACCACCTGATCGAGGATTATTTCAAACTGCCGAATTACTACCGGATCGACGGCAAACCGGTCTTTTCCATCTACGAGACCTCGACGTTCATCCGTGAAATGGGCGGTGAGGAACAAGCCGTTGCCGCCCTCGACCGGTTTCGGCAGAAATGCGTCGAGGCCGGGCTGCCGGGGGTGCACATCCAGCCGATCCTCTGGTTCCTGCTGCCCGCGACCTCGACGGGTATGGCGGGGGATACCTCCGTCTCCCAGCAGAATACGGTGCGTCGTTTCGGGTTCGAGAGCCTGACCAACTACCAGTGGTGCCATCTGGCGCCTGCGGACCGGGACTACCGGGAGTGGGGAGATATGGCCTCCGCCTATTATGAAAAATTCGACCGGGAATTCGACATCCCCTATTTTCCGCATGTGTCGATCGGTTGGGACCCGAACCCGCGCTACCCCGAAGGGGTGCAGCCATGTGTGACGGGATCGACGCCGGCCCGGTTCGAAGCGTTCCTGCGGCGTGCGAAAGCTTATGTCGACGCCCATCCCGACCAGCCGCCCCTGGTTACGATCAATGCCTGGAACGAGTGGGCCGAGGGCAGTTGCCTCGAACCCGACAGCCTGAACGGTTACGGCTATCTGGAAGCAATCAAACGAGTTTTTAAAACCGCAGAATGATGAAGACACATTATTGGTTGGGCCTTACTGCTCTCTGCCTGTCCGCACTCGCCGGGTGCGATGCGTCCCGTGGACCGAAGGTCGCTCCCCGCGTCGCCGACCGGGTGGCCTGGTTTTCCCCGGACGAAGTGAACTTACTGCCGGGGCCGCTTCTGGATTTGCAGAACCGGGGCCGGGATTACCTGCTCTGGCTGCAGCCCGATTCGCTGCTTCACTTTTTCCGGACCGAAGCCGGGCTGACCCCGAAGGCGCAGCCCTATGCCGGATGGGAATCCGAGGATGTCTGGGGTGTCGGGCCTCTGCGTGGTGGGTTTATGGGGTATTATCTGTCGGGGTTGTCGCTGATGTACCGGACGACGGGCGACGAGCGTCTGCTCCGGCGGCTGGAATACACCCTTTCGGAACTCGAAGCCTGCCGGAAAGCGGGCGGCGACGGATACATAATGGCCATTGCCGGTGGCAGGGAGTTGTTCCGACGTGTGGCGGCCGGGGAGATCAGGACCGACAATCCGACTGTCAACGGAGCGTGGGCTCCGCTTTACCTGATTAATAAGATGCTCCACGGCCTCCGGGCCGCCTATGTGGAAGCCGGTCAGCGGCGGGCGCTGACGCTGATGACCTCGCTGGCGGACTGGTTCGGATACGGCGTGCTGGACAAACTCATGGACGAGCAGGTGCAGCGGCTGCTGGTATGCGAACACGGTTCGATCAACGAGTCGTATCTCGACGTGTATGAACTGACCGGGGAGCCGCGTTACCTGGAATGGGCCGGACGCCTTAACGACCGGAGTATGTGGGTGCCCCTTTCCGAAGGGAGGGATATCCTGAACGGCTGGCATGCCAATACGCAGATACCCAAATTCACCGGGTTCGAAAAGTACTACACCCATACCGGGGACGAACGTTTCGACCGGGCCGCGCGTAATTTCTGGGAGATCGTCACGGCGCGCCACAGCTGGGTGATCGGCGGCAACAGTACCGGCGAGCACTTCTTCCCGGAATCCCGGTTCGAAGAGAAAGTGCTGAAACAGGGCGGACCCGAAACCTGCAACTCGGTGAATATGATGCGCCTGACCGAGGCGCTCTTCGCGCAACGCCCGGATGCCCGGATGGCGGATTATTACGAGCGGGTGCTGTTGAACCACATCCTCTCGGCATACGATCCCTGCAAGGGAATGTGCGTCTATTTTACGCCGATGCGTCCGGCGCACTACCGGGTCTACGGATCGGAAGACCATTCGTTCTGGTGCTGCAATCAGTCCGGTCTGGAAACTCCCGCCAAACTGAACCGAATGGTCTTTACCAAGCAGGGCCGCGACCTGATGGTCAACCTGTTCGTTCCGGCAGCTGTGACGTGGAAAGAGCGGCATGTCTCCCTTACCCAACAGGTTTCGATGCCGGAGTCGCCGGACGCGACCCTGATCCTGAAAACAGGCCGGGACCGGGAGCTGGGACTGCTGGTGCGCAAACCTTCGTGGTCGCCGGAGGCTGTGCTGACGCTCAATGGCCGGACGATCGTTCCCGAGGTGGATTCGGCCGGTTACTGGGTCGTCCGGGAACCGTGGAGCGGGACGGATACGCTGAAGATCGGTTTCAGCCCGCGCATCACGGCCGAGAAACTGCCCGGCTCGGAACGTTATTCGGCATTGCTTTACGGCCCCTATGTACTGGCCGGGCGTATGGGTACGGACTCCCTGCCCGCTTCGTTCTGGCGGGGAATCGACAACGGGGCCAATAATGTGATTCCGCTGCCGACGCGGACTTTCGTACCCTGGACGGCGGAAACCATCGCTTCGCACGTGGTAAAGTCCGGCAACGATCCCCTCACGTTCGGATTCGACGGGGAGGAGTTCCGGGACATCGTGATCGAACCTTTCTACCGGATTCATTTCGAACGCTATACGGTCTACTGGCCGGTGAAATAGGGTCCCTGTGGCAATAGAATACCCGGATGAACGCCGTTCATCCGGGTATTTTTTGGTCGGTTGCAGTTTATTTTTTGTTCAGGAACCGCTCTGCCCGGCCGGGGGTGAGCATTTCCCACAGCGAAGCCACCGTCCAGCCCGGTGCGAAGATGTCGTTGTAGAATCCTTTGCCGTTCTTGCCGTAGTCCCAGTTGGTGTGCTGTACGACCTCGGGATAGTAACCCGGTTTGGCGACGCCGCACAGCCGCCCTTCGACCGGAAGAAGCTGGCGCATGGAACTTGCGATCACCTCGGCGAAATCGGTGAAGCGTTTTTCACCGAACTCTCGCCCCAGCCAGTCGAGGACCGAACAGAACTCGAAGATAAAAACGTCGATGTGGTTGTTTTCGACCGAGACGTTGCCCCAACCCCGGGTCTTCAGCCCCAGATTCCCGAGCATCTGCCCCGGGGCGAAAGGCACGTCCCAGAGATAGTACCATGAAAGCGCAAAGTAGGCCGCTTTGCGGGCCAGGGCGGCATAGTGGCTGCGGGATTCCCGGTCGCTGACCAGTGCCAGGTAGTACATGGCCGTTGCGGCATAGAGCGACGCCTCCTTGTCTTCGCAGTTGGCATCGAGCGTCGACGAGAAATAGTCGGCCTTGTCGATGATCTCCGATTCGAGGTAACGGGCCGTTTTTTCGGCGGCGGCGAGGTAGCGTTTGTCCCCGAAATAGCGGTAGGCCATGACCAGCGGAAGCGTGGCCGAAGGGGTGCTGCCCCCGCTGGCGTCTACCGTCGTCCGGTCGTCGCGGAATTTCCGGGGAAAACTGCCGTCCGCGGCCTGCAACTGCAGGAATGTGTTCAGGATCGAAGTTACCTTTCGTTCCAGTCCGGGATGTTTGCGGCCGTGCTCTTTTTCGTAGCGCAGGTAGTGGAGCAGGGCATAGACGCCCTCGCTCTGGCGGCGGATGCTGAAAACATCGGTCTCGGTGCCGCATTTGAAGTCGACGAACTCCCGGATGAAACCTCCGGCGGAGAATCCGTCGCGTTCATAACTGTCGAAAGTCGCTTTCGATAGGGCGACGAGGTCGGTACGGCCGTGTTCGTATCCGTATTCGAGGGCGTTGAACGCGTTGAGCAGCACCCGTCCCACGAAGCCGACTTCGGCACGGCCGTTGGGTTCGCAGTCGGCCGTGCGGAGATGTTCCCCGGACATGTATTTCAGCGGATAGCTGTCCACGTAGGCCGCGGTGAAATAACCCGTCAGCGCCTCTTTCATCTGTTCGTCCGAACAGGCCGGTTCGGGAACCGCAGGCTGCAGGCGGTCATAACTGTACTCCCAGGTGTCCTGCACGAAATCGGAGAAGTCCGCGGCCTTTCCGTGGCGGAGTTCCCAGCGGAGGATGACCGTGCCGCCTTCGGGCAGGTGTTGGTAGGCCCGGACCGGCGGGGCCAGCGTGAGTTTGCTGATGTAGCAGTAGGGGGTCTCCTGATAGGGGAATCCAAAACGGAGCGCCGCACGGCCTCCGATGTTCTCGAAGCCCGTGAATCCGATCGACGTATTGCCCGAGAGTATCACTTCGCCGCTTTTGTGGGTCGTCAGTGCGTCGCAGCCGGGGCCGCATGCACGCAGCACTGTGTGGAATTTTCCGCTGGCAGGGTCGAAAATGCCCGTCAGCGGTGTGCTGAGGCGGTCTTCGCGGACAGTCCAGCTGTCGGCCGTGTGGAACGACGGCGCTTCCTCCGGCGACCGGAGGTTTTGACGGTACCAGAAACCCGGCATCAGGAACTGGCATTCGTCGTGGGCGAATCCGGTGTCGAATGTCTGGCTGTACTGGAACCAGATGTCGTCCAGGGCGGTGATGCATATCTCGACCGTGCTGCCTGCGTCGTGCGGTGTTTCAGTGGCGACGATGGAGACCGGGAGCATGCGTTCCGCTTCCAGCTGGAAGCGGCCGTTGCCGGGACGGGGCGTGAGGGAGTAGTCGACGGCCGGGTTTCCGGGCGTTTTCAGGGAAATCGTGTGGCTGCCCGAGGGCGGCACGTCGCCCGGGGCGCCATAGCCGTAGCCTGAAAAGAGCAGGCAGGCAAAGGCGCAGGAAAGGTATTTTTTCATAATAGTTCGGTTTGTATGGTCAGTTCGTTCTGGGGCTGCAGTTGGCTGCCCTGGGTAAATTCGCGGTATTTGGAGGGAGTCATGCCGGTTTTCTTTTTGAAGACGATGTTGAAATAGGAGGGCGTTTCGAACCCGACGGCATAGGCGATCTGCTGGCAGTTCATTTCGGAGTTGGTGAGCAGCTCCTTGGACTTGGAGATTTTCAGCTCCTGCATGTATTGGTTGGGGGCGAATCCGGTGTACTCCTTGAAGATGCGCCGGAACCAAGAGTATCCCATGCCGATCTGGCGGGCGATGGCCTCTCCCGGCAGGTTTTGCTCGATGTTCTCCTGCATCAGTATCTTCGCCTTGGCGATCTGTCCGTCGATGTTCCTGTCGCGGAAAGCCATCTGGCGGTCCTCGCTGTAAGCGAATCCGAGCAGCAGGTTGACGATCCCCGCCAGAATCTGCTGATGGCCCGAACCCTGCTGCTGGGCTACGGTCGTAGCCCAACGGTAGAGGTGGTAGATCTCTTCGTGGATGCCGATGCTGAAAACGGCCTTTTCCCGGACGAAAAACCGCGAGGCCACCCGTTTTTCAATATCCGGCCCGGTGAATCCGACCCAGGATTCGTGCCACCCGGTCTGCGGATCGGGACGGTAGTTGTGCCATTCGCCCGGAAAGAGCAGGAACATGTCTCCCTCCCGGATTTCACACTCTTTTTGGCGGGTGGATACGAATTGTCCCCTGCCCCGGGTGATGTAGACCAATTGGTATTCGTTCAGGACGCGCCCCTTCTCGGTCGAAAAAAGGTAGCGCGTAGGGTGGTTGCGCGACGGGTATTCGGCCTGCGGCGGGATGTTCTGGTGTCCGGCCGTCGTTACGACCATTCCCCAGAGCATGTCCTGGTCGTTCGACATCAGGTATTTTACATGGCTTTCTTCCATTGTGAAAAATTGATAACGTCAAATTTTAAAATTGTTTGTGCAATTATAGGAATATATATTTATATATGGCTTTATATTTTGATAATAATTTGTGTCAAAAAATGAAACTATCAAATCAATGAGAGAAATGAGGGCTGTGCTAAATTCCATAGCTTTGCTGAAAATTGATTACTTGCATTTATGGAAAATATAACAACACGGGCCCGCATCGGGCTTTTTGCTACGGGGCTCGATACGTATTGGAGCCAGTTCGAAGGATTGCGCGACCACCTGAACGCTTACAGGGAGGAGATTGCGGCCGGGATCGGAAAGGCGGACGGCGTCGAGGTCGTCGATGCCGGAATGGTGGATTCGCCCGAAAAGGCAATTGCCGCAGCGTCGCTGCTGGCGCAAAAAGAGGTGGACCTCGTATTTTTGTATGTCGCCACCTATTGCCTCTCTTCGACGATCCTGCCGGTGGCCCAGCGCATCGGGTGTCCGGTCATCGTGCTGAACCTGCAGCCGACGGCCGCCATCGACTACCGGAAGATCAATGCATTGGGCGACCGGGGCCGGATGACCGGGATGTGGCTGGAGAACTGCCAGGCCTGCTCGGTTCCCGAGATTGCCAACGTGTTCAACCGGGCCGGGCTGCGCTACGACATCGTCACCGGCTACCTGAAAGACACTTTGGCCTGGGAGCAGATCGGGGACTGGGTCGCCGCGGCAAAGGTTTACCGGGGCATGCGGGAGAACCGGCTGGGTATTCTGGGCCACTATTACGGGGGTATGCTCGACGTTTACACCGACATCACCCGCCAGTCGGCTGTCTTCGGGACGCATATGGAGATGCTGGAAATGTGCGAGCTGAAACGTTACCGGGACCAGCAGACCGAAGAGGACGTGAATGCCAAGCTCCGGGAGTTCCGTGCGAACTTCGATGTGAGTTCCGAATGCGAGGAGTCCGAGTTGCGGCGTGCGGCGGCTACGTCGGTCGCACTGGACCGGATGGTCGGGAACCACCGGCTCGGGGCGATGGCCTATTATTACGAGGGCGAAGGGGTTTATGAGGATATAGCGACCTCCGTGATCGCCGGGAATACGCTGCTCACGGGACGCGGAATTCCCGTTGCCGGGGAGTGCGAGGTGAAGAATGCCCAGGCGATGAAGATCCTGTCGTTGCTGGGTGCCGGAGGCTCTTTCTCGGAGTTCTATGCCATGGATTTCAACGATGACATCGTGATGCTGGGACACGACGGACCGGCTCATTTCGAGATTGCCGAAGGTCGTGTCGGGCTTGTTCCGCTGCCCGTCTATCACGGGAAGCCCGGCAAGGGACTTTCGATCCAGATGTCGGTGAAACATGGTCCTGTGACGCTGCTTTCGGTCTGTGAGGACGGGAAAGGCGTCTATCTGCTGGCTGCCGAAGGTGAGGCGGTCGATGGACCGACCCTGCAGATCGGCAATACCAACAGCCGCTACCAGTTTGCATGCGGCGCCCGGAAATTCATGGATGCCTGGAGCAAGGCAGGGCCTTCGCACCACTGTGCCATCGGGGTCGGGCGCCAGCTCGAACGGCTGAAGAAAACGGCTTTCCTGTTCGGGATTCCGATTGTTGTCGTAGAATAATTGACTTTACCTTAAAACTTAAAGAATGAATACACCGAAACAATTTTATGCAGGGCTGCTCTGTGCGGCCAGCCTGTCACTCTACGCGATGACCGCCCTGTCGGCTCAACCACAGGAGCGTCAGCAGTCACTGCCCCGGGACCTCGAAGCCATTGTCGGTGATCCGGCGCTGCTCCGGAAACCCGAAGGATTGACCGTAGCCTGCTACACATTCCCTAATTATCATGCCTCAGCCCTCCACAACAAGATCTATTCCCCGGGATGGACCGAGTACAACCTCATCCGCAGCGCCCGTCCCTGGTACGAGGGGCATCAGCAACCGCGTACGCCGTTGCTGGGAGAGTTGGACGAGAGCCTGCCTTCGACCTGGGAAGTCTACAACAAACTCTGTAAGCAGAGCGGTGTGGACGTGCTGATCTGGGACTGGTACTGGTACGACGGAAAGCCCTGCCTGCACGAAGCGCTCGAAGAGGGTTTCCTCGAGGCGAAAAACACCGACGATGTGAAATTCGCCTGCATGTGGACCAACCATCCGTGGTATATCCTCTACCCGACGAAGCAGACCAACGGGCACAATGCCTATCCTCCCAGTTTCGATTCACCCGACTTCTCCTACGAGGAGGCTTTCCGCAGCCTGGCATACATCGTTTCACGCTATTGCCATCTGAAGAATTACTGGCGTATCGATGACAAGCCGGTCGTCTGCATCTGGGACCCCAACCGGCTCGAGCAGCGGCTCGGACTCTCCGAAACCAAACGGCTCTTCCGGGAACTCGAAGCCTATGCCCGCACTCTCGGATACAAGGGATTGCATTACCACTCGTCCGGTTTCTACACACCGAACTCCAAAGAGGTGGGTTACAGTACGGCAGGTTCGTACAATCCCTTCACCTGGGTCGCCGATCACTACCAGCCACAGGAGGTCGAACTGCCCGACTACGGCAAGGTTGCCGCTGACGTGGCCACAAAGCTCTGGCCCGAACATTATGGTCGTTTCGAAATCCCTTATCTCCCGTCGCTCTCGCCCGGCTGGGATTCGACGCCGCGCTACATAGAGCCTGCCGACGGACGTCCGGCCAGTCCCGAACGTCGTAAATGGCCGTCATGCGTCATTCTCGAAAACGAAAACCCCGCGGCTTTCAAAGCACTCGTACAAGCGTCGTTCGCTTATCTCAATCAACGTCCCGACGTACCGCCCATCATCACCATCGCCTGCTTCAACGAGTGGAGCGAGGGCCACTACCTGCTCCCCGACAACCGTTTCGGATACGGCATGCTCGATGCACTGGCCGAGGCCTTGGGGAAAGAAGGCAATCATAACCGCCACGGTCTTTAGGCCTGTGGCTTTGCGATCCGATAACAACACCAATCTACTAATCCTGAATGACTATGAAAAAAACATTTCTCAAACTCGGCTACATGCTGCTTCTGACTCTGTTTATCGGTGTTACCGGTGCTGAAGCCAAGAAAAACCAGAAACAGGCTCCGGTCTACCGGCTCCCGGATGACCTCGAAACCCTTGCGGAGGACCCTTCGCTGCTCCAGAAACCCGAAGGGATGGAGATTGCCGCCTATGTATTCCCCAACTACCACGCCTCGGCGCTTCACAACAAAATCTATG
>ERZ1673699.981-NODE-981-length-25780-cov-11.635996_pt1 | contig 25780 bp, 18 predicted proteins | sample MGYA00580229_ERZ1673699 | MGnify/ENA primary metagenome ERZ1673699 (study PRJEB41218, sample SAMN15661785) | gut metagenome | host: Homo sapiens | place: Canada: London | collected 2015-08-20/2019-03-30 | study: EMG produced TPA metagenomics assembly of... | reverse complement strand
CGTACATTTTGTTCATTCCTTTTCGTTGTACTCGCTGGTCGTAAAGGCAGGCCCTCACAGGGGCCATTTGAGGCGCCCACACCAAGCGGCTAGAATAGTATAGCAAAAAAATGTGCGGATTTCAAGAGGAAAATCCCGCTTTTGCGGAAATATTTTCAGTTTTTCTCTGCCAGTTTCTCTTTGAGCTGCTGCTTCACCCGCTCGTTATAGGCATTCGTGCGCTCGAGGAAGAGCTTGCGGGGGCTGGAAGCCACCAGTTCTTCCCTCTCCACCGTAAATTCCGGCTCTGCCTTGCGCACCTTCGCCAGCAGACTGCGGTTCTCTGCCGTCAGGGCCAGCGTCACCATGAGAGGCTTGGACTTATATTTCCGGGTCAGGAAAATTTCCAGTGCCACACCGCCCACGACGGCCGCAGCCGCCACCAGCTGGGAAGCGCGCAGGCCGAGCGACGGCACCAGCAGCAGGCTGTCGGTGCGGAGAGATTCGATCCAGAAGCGGCCTGCGCCGTACCAGACAAGGTAGCGCAGGGCAATGTCGCCGTTGAATTTCCGCTTTTTGATGTATGCCGCCAGCAGGGCCAGACCCACGAAGCACCAGATGCTCTCGTAGAGGAAGGTGGGGTGGACGGGCATGGCGGGGTCGATGGTGACGCCCTTCGGCACCGTGACAGTGCTGCCCATCAGGTAATCTTCCGTTGCTTCGCTGAACATACCCCAGGGCAGGGTGGTGTTGCAGCCGAAAGCCTCCTGATTGAAGAAGTTGCCCCAGCGGCCGCAGCCCTGTCCGATGAGGAAGCCCATGCCGGCCAGGTCGAACATGGGCAGCACCGGCACGCCCCGCCATTTGCAGGCCAGGCCGCCGAACACAAAGGCGCCGATGATGCCGCCGTAGATGGCCAGACCGCCGTCGCGGACGGCCAGCACATCCCAGATGGTATCGTAATTATAGGGTGCCATCGCCACATAATACAGGCGGGCGCTGGCGATGCCCAGCACCACGCCGATGAGGATGACATCCACCATCGAATCGGCGTCGATGCCGAACTCCGTGCAGCGGCGGAACGCAAAGACCAATGCGAGGCAGAGGCCGAAGGCGATGCAGATGCCGTACCAATAAATATCAATGTCGCCGATGCTGAAAGCCACCCGGCTCAGCTCAAAGCTGAGGCCGAGGCCCGGGAACTGTACCAGATTCGTCATTCTTCCGTCTCCTCTTCTTCGTCCTCTTCAACGGCAGTGCCGTCCGGCTCGATGTACATCACGGCCATCCGCTCAGGCCGCAGGATGTGCTGCAATGCCGCGTCGGCGTCCTCTGCCGTCAGGCCCGCCAGCATGGTGATCTGCTGGGCCACAGTCTGACCTGCCAGCGCGAAATCTGCCATCTGGCTGGCCGAATCCTCGACGTTTTCCAGATTTTCGATGAGCTGGCCGTATTTTTCGTTCTTGCAGAGGGTGAAGATCTCCCGGTCCACGCCCTCTTTGCGCACCCGCTCGATCTCGTCCAGCAGAAGCTGCCGGACGGTGTCGGGCTGGTCGCTCTCGCCGGTGAAGAGGATGCAGCAGCATCCGTCCACCCGCAGCACCTCACCGCCGAAGCCCGGGTTGGTCAGGCCCTCGTCGTAGAGGCGGCGGTAGAGCGGCGACATCCCGCCGCAGACGCAGCAGAGGATGAGCTCGTACAGCATCTCGCTGCGCAGGTCGCCGAAAGGCAGCGGCTCTTCTTTGAAGCCCAGACCGAAGCAGGACTTGGCGATGGGCATGGCGATGGTCTTTTCGGCCGCCGCCAGCGTCATCGGCTCCGGGCGGAGCAGGCGCTCGACCTTTTCCGCCGGGCGCTCGTCCATCAGGCCGTGGCGGGCGCAGGCAGCCAGGATCTGCTCCATGCTGGTGTTGCCTGCTGCGGCCAGCACCATATTGCCCGGCGCATAGAACGCCTTGCAGCAGTCGTAGAGCATTTCCGGCGTTATCTCCGCGATGCTCTCCACCGTTCCCGCAATATCGCTGCGGATGGGGTGGCTGTGATACAGACACTCGCACAGGCCGGTGATGAGCCGCCAGTCGGGGCTGTCGTCGTACATCTTTATCTCCTGCCCGATGATGCCCTGCTCTTTGGCGATGGTCTGCTCGGTAAAGTAGGGGTGTCCCACCATGCCCAGCAGCACGTCAAGGCTCTCGTCCAGCTGTTCCGTGGCCGTAAAGAGGTAGCAGGTGCGGTCGAAGGCCGTGAAAGCATTGGCATTCGCGCCAGTCTTGGCGAACTTTGCAAAGGCGTCGCCGTCCTCATCCTCGAACATCTTGTGCTCGAGGAAATGGGCCACACCGGCGGGCAGATGCACTTCCCGCTCCCCCAGCCGGAAATCCCGGTCGATGGAGCCGAAGCGGGTGGCGTAAATGACATGGGTGCCGGAGTAGCCCGGCATGGGGCGGACGAGTACGGTCAGCCCCGAGGGCAGAACTTCCCACTGGTCAGCGGCGGTGCGTTCCAGCACGCTCTGGGTGTTCTCAGCCATTTTCGTTCCCCTCCTCCCGCGTCAGCAGACAGCTCACCGACAGGGTGAACTGCTTCAGAATATCCCGCACATCCTCCCTGGTCACAGCCAGCAGGGCGCGGCGGGCGTCGTCCGGCGTCTGCACCGGGCCGCCCCGCAGCACTTCCATATAGTACCATGTCTCGATGCCGCCCAGCGTATCCTCCAGGCCGTTCATCCCGGCCAGCAGGCCCCGGCGGCAGTCTTCCAGCTCTTCGTCGGTGATAGGGCCGTCGCAGAGATCCGCCAGCTCTTTGAGCACCGCCTGCTCAGCGCGGGCCGCGTCGGCGTGCTCGACGCCGCTGTTGACGGCCATGCTGCCCGTGAAGCTCTGGAAGGACGACGAGCAGTAGTAGCACAGATGGTCGCGCTCCCGGACGTTCAGGAAAAGGCGGCTGGTCACACTGCCGCCGTAGAGAGCCATCGCCAGCCGGACAGCGGCCAGCTGTTCAGGCTGCATGGGCCGGCCCAGCGTGAACAGCATACAGAGCTTGGCCTGCGTGGTGTCGAAATGCTCCACCTTCCGCACCGGCTCCCGCCGGGGCATGGCGATATTCTCCGCCCGGGGCAGCGGGGCTCGGTCGATGGCTGAAAGCTCCATCAGAAGGGCATCCTTCACGGCGGTGGTACTGGCCTCGTCACAGCCCAGCACGATGAGCTCGATGTTCGCCGTCCGCAGCATCTCGTAGTATGCCTCGGTCAGCGCTTCGGGCGTCAGGCCGTCCACTTCTTCTAAGTAGCCCTCCTGCCGGACGCCGGCGGGGCTGTCTCCGAAGAACTCCCGGTTGGCCTGCCGCTGGCAGTAAAGGCGCTTGTCGTTCACTTCGTCTTCCAGCGCCTTCTTCAGCATCTGCTTTTCGATGCCCACGGCCTCGGGGTCGAAGGTGCTGCCCACAAAATAGGGGTGGAACGCTGTGCCGAGGGCCAGTGCGGCGTACTCCTGCGTCAGCTTCTCCCCTTCCAGTGCGAACTGGTCCTTGATGCCGGTGATGCTGACGCAGAGGTTGTGGCTGCAGCCCATGGGGCGGGCGTCCACGGTCAGGTCGGCGCCGTAGAGGCGGGCCAGCTTTTTGGTCATCTGGGTCATGTCGGGGCAGTCGGCATAGCCCCGCTCCATCACCAGCGGCAGCAGCGCGTGGGCCGTGGCCGTCTCGCGGCGGGCCGGGAACGCGAAGTGGATGCTGATGCGGCAGCGGTTGAATTTTTGTGCGGCGTCATACGAGAGGTGGACGCCGGGCGCGATTTGGGATCGTCTCAATGTTCTATCGTCCTTTTGTATTATTTCGTTTGTTCCAGCGCCAGATACTCTTCCAGCGAGAGGCCGGAGGCGCGGATGGCGAGGGCGTTGTCCCTACCCACATACCGCCAGTGCCACGGCTCAAACACCATGCCGGTAGCGGCCTGACGCTCCTGCGGCCAGCGCAGGATGAAGCCGTGCTCAGCGGCATAGGCTTCCAGCCACTCATAGGCACGGGTGTCGGCGAAACCGGTGTCCTTCTCCATGCTGTCTGCCGCGAGGATGTCGGCACCGTAGCCGGTGGCATATTCGCTGGCCTCCGGCGCAGGCTGGACGGTCGCAGCCCTGGCAGCGGCCTCTTCCTCCGAGCAGCCGGACTCCCGGTAGCTCTGGACAGCAGCCTCATAGGCGCTCTGGCGGGCGGCGGCATCCTGATACCCTGCCGTCAGCACCAGCTCTATCTCATCCTGCTTTGCGGCCTCGGCCATTTCGCGGTAGGCTGCGGCAGCCTCGGCTTCCAGCGAAACGCCGGTGGCATCATCGGCCACGGCCAGCTCCGGCGTCGGCTCTTCCGTCAGGGGAAGGTTTGCATTCACCAGCATGAGGCGCTTATCCGAAAGGTCCGTCTCCGCGCCGCCCTCATACTCCCGAGCCTCGAAGGCCGTCGGCGGTGCGATGAGGGCATAGGCCCTGGGCAGCAGCCAGAGGATGCCGCCGGTCATCACAGCCATGACCGCGCCGCAGCTGAGCAGAAAGACCGTCCAGTTGCGCACGAGGCGGATACGGTGTCTCCGGCGGCGTTCTTTCAGCGACAGAGCGCGGCGGGGTGCGGGTCGATTTTGCTCCATGATGCAGCTTCCTTCCTGTTTTTGACGTTCGCCCTGAATACAGGCACATAATAATATTATACACCCCTTTTATCTGGGTGTAAACGGCAGGGGCTGTAAAAAAATTGTGTACGCAAAAAGCCGCCGCACCGGCGCAGGACGCACGGCACGGCGGCTTTGAAGCCACGTCTTACTCGAACAGCATCTCGTGGATGGCGCTGACAGCCTTGTCAGCGTCCTCACGGTCGATGATGCAGGAGATCTTGATCTCACTGGTGGAGATCATCTTGATGTTGATGTTGTTGTTGGACAGAGCCTCGAACATCTTGGAGGCCACGCCGCTGTGGCTCTGCATACCGGCACCCACGATGGAAACCTTGGCGCAGGTCTCGTCGCAGGTGACCTGATCGAACCTTGCGCTCTCGCGCAGGACGCGCAGAGCAGTCTCAGCTTCGCTCTCCGCGCAGGTGAAGCTGATGTCCTTCTTGCCGTCGCGGCCGGTGGACTGCAGGATGATGTCCACGTTGATGTTCTTCTGGGCCAGCAGGCCGAAGATCTTGAAGCTCGTGCCCGGCTCATCGGGAACATTCAGAATCGTAATAACAGCAACGTCGGTGTCCTTTGCGACGCCCTTGATCAGCATACCTTCCATTTTTGTAACCTCCTTGACGACCGTACCCGGAATCGGGTTCAGGCTGGAAAGCACTTCCAGCTCCACGTTATACTTTTTGGCCAGCTCCACGCTGCGGTTGTTGAGCACCTGTGCGCCGAGGGAGGCCAGCTCCAGCATCTCGTCGAAGGTGATCTCCTCCAGCTTGCGGGTGTTGCGCACCTTGCGCGGGTCGGCGGTGTAAACGCCCTCCACGTCGGTGAAGATCTGGCAGCGGTCTGCATGAAGCGCCGCCGCGATGGCAACGGCGCTGGTGTCGGAACCGCCGCGGCCCAGGGTGGTGATGTCATCCAGCTTGTTCAGGCCCTGGAAGCCTGCCACGACGACCACGCGGTTGCGCTCCAACTCGGAGGAGATGCGTTCGGTCTCCAACCGGGTGATGCGGGCCTTGGTGTAGGCACGGTCGGTGCGGAAGCCTGCCTGCCAGCCGGTCAGACTGGTGGCATGGCAGCCCAGCTCGTTCAGAGCCATAGCCAGCAGGGCGATACTGATCTCCTCGCCTGCTGCCAGCAGCATATCCATCTCACGGGCAGAAGGGTTGTGGGTGATCTCTGCTGCCTTTGTGATGAGGTCGTCGGTGGTGTCGCCCTGTGCGGACACTACCACGACCACGTCATTTCCCGCGTTGTGGGTGTTGGCCACGATGCGGGCCACGTTGAAGATACGGTCCCGGTCCTTCACCGAAGAACCGCCGAACTTCTGTACGATCAACGCCATATCTTGTCACTCTCCTCTTTTTGCTCCCTCAGTGTGTGAGGGGTACACCGGGCGGAAGCGGTCTTGCACTTCCGGTCCTGTTTATCATTCCACTGTCGCACCGGTGTTGTCGGCATCCAGCCGCAGCAGTGTAAATGCTTCACATCCGTCCAAGCCTTCCAGCAGCTCGAGGCCCTTTTCCAGTTTGGAGTAAAATTTCTCGGCGTTGGCCTTTTCGGCCACAGCCATTACGGTGCTGCCGGCGCCCGAGACGTACACCGCCTTGGCACCGCAGAGCCGCGCCATATCGAAGACTTCCTTCGAGCCGGGCATCAGGGGCATCCGGTAGGGCTGGTGGAGCTTATCCTCGGTGGCAATGGCCAGCAGGTCGTGGCGGCCCTCGCAGAATGCCGCCGGGATGAGGGCTGCACGGGACAGGTTATACACCGCATCCTTGTGGGTGACCTCTTTGGGCAGGGCCGCACGGGCGGCTTCGGTCAGCAGCTTGTAGTCCGGTACGATGGCTGCAAAGCAGAGGCTCTCGTCCACATCCCGCTTGACGGAGTAGACGACGCCGTCCTCGAAAACGCTGCTGGTCAGACCGCCCAGAAGGGCCGGTGCCACGTTGTCCGGGTGGCCCTCGATGGAGGTAGCCAGCGTCAGCAGCTCCTGGGTGTTGAGCACATCGCCCAGCATCCGGTTCGCACCCAGCAGGCCCGCGATGATGCAGGCCGAGGACGAGCCGAGGCCCCGGGCCATCGGGATGGCGTTGGTCTGGACGAGCTTGAGGGGCGGCATGGTCTTGCCGACCTTATCGAATAGACCCTTGGCCGAGCGGTAGACCAGATTGGTCTCGCCGCGGGGGATGCGGGTGCCGTCCGCCGCCGAGATGTCCAGATGGTCGCTCTCTTCGAACGTCACGGTATTATACAAGGTCACAGCCAGACCCAGCGCATCGAAGCCGGAGCCGATGTTGGCACTGGTGGCCGGGACGGAAACTTTTATCTTCATCGCAGTTCCCTCTTCTCTCACGCTCAGGCGTCCTCAGGCAGGCGGCGGAGCACCAGCTTCACGCTGCCGCCCATGGCCTCTACCTTGCGGGCTGCTTCGGCCAGAGCCTTGCCGTCAGCGCTGTCCACAAAGTAGGAGCAGCCGTCGAAATGCTCTTCCACCACATGGCCCTTGCCGTAGATGGCCTCGGCCACCGCCGGGGCGATGCCTTCCACACGCACATAGTATGCGGCGGGAGCGGGGTCGGTGAGCATTCCTTCCACCGGCTCGGCGGGCTGCCAGAACAGGCTGTCGTGGACCTTGACGCCGTTCTTGAGGGCGTCCACCACGTCGGCCACGACAGCACTGGCGGTGGGCAGCTTGCCCGCGCCCTTGCCGTAGAAGACCACGTCGCCCAGCATATCGCCCTTGACGAGGACGGCATTGAAGACGTCATCGACACCGGCCAGCTGGTTTGCCTTCGGCACGAGGCAGGGCTCGACACCGGCGGCAACGCTGCCGTCCTCGCCCCGCTTCATCCAGGCGATGAGCTTGATGACGCAGCCCAGCTTCTCTGCCGCAGCCACATCATCCACCGTGATGTCGCGGATGCCGCGGGTGGGGATGTTCTGAGGGTAGATCTGGTGGCCGCAGACCAGCGAAGACAGGATGGCGATCTTACGGCAGGCGTCGCGGCCGTCCACATCGTCGCCGGGGTCCTTCGTCTCGGCGTAGCCCAGCTCCTGGGCGATCTTCAGAGCCTCGTCAAAGCTCAGATTCTCCCGCACCATCTTGGTGAGCATGAAGTTGGTGGTGCCGTTGACGATGCCCTCCACCTCGGTGATGACGTTGGCCGCGAGGCACTGGTGCATCGGGGTGATGATGGGCGTGCCGCCGCCCACGGAAGCCTCGAACAGGAAGGCGCAGTTGTGTGCCCTGGCCAGAGCCAGCAGCTCTGCGCCGTAGGTGGCCACCATCTCCTTGTTGGAGGTGCAGACGCTCCGGCCGCTCTCGAGGCAGGCCTTGACATAAGGGTAAGCGAAGCGGGTGCCGCCGATGGTCTCGACGACGACCTTCACTTCGGGGTCTTCCAGAATGGCGTCAAAATTCTTTATAAACAGCTGTGCAGCCGGATGATCCGAGAAGTCTTTGGGGTCAAGGATGTACTTGACCTCCACCGGTTCGCCTGCGCGGCGGGAGACACCTGCGGCGTTGCGGCAGAGCACCTCGTACACGCCGCTGCCCACCGTGCCAAAGCCCAGAATCGCGATTTTTGCCATGATACTGCCCTCGTTCCTTTTTTCTATGAATGTACTGTCACAGATTGTATCCGCAGTGTACGCCCACAACCATCCTCTGGCGCGAAAGCTTTTCCGTCAGCTCCTCGGGGGTCATCTGCATGGTGTCGGTGCGGATGGTGACAGCCACCAGCGCGGCTCCGTTCTCCGGAGTAGACTGATTGATGGTCACGATGCTGGCACCGGCGGCACTGATGCCGGCCAGAAGGCTCTGCAATGCACCCGTCTCGTCCCGCAGGGTCGCCATGACAGTGATGACCTCGCGGCCATTCTCCGAGTCGAAAATGCAATCCTTATATTTATAAAATGCACTGCGCGACAGGTCTACGCTGCGGGTCGCAGCCGAAATGCTGCGTGCCTCTCCGCTGGCCAGAAGCTCCTTGGCCCGGACGACCTTGAGAAAAACTTCCGGCAGGACCTGCGCATCCACCAGATAAAAACGGCGTTCCAACTTGTTCACCTCTCAAACACAAGTGTTCTTGCAGAAAATATAATAGCATCCGACTCCCTGCATTGCAAGAGGTCGGATGCTATTTTGTCAGATTATCCAGTTTTGAGCCGTGAAGTACCCCTTCAGCGCACCGAATCTGCAACCCGATGTGCCGAAAAGTACGATTTTTGCCTCAGTCGGTGTCCAGGTTGGTGGTGTCCGGCTCAGGCGCGAGGGGTTCGCTGGCGACAGCTGCCTGACCGTGGGAATAATTGCAGACGTCGGGCAGGTCGTCGGCACGGTAGTAGCCCACTGCCGTGCTCGGGCAGGAGCCGCTGGCCAGCAGGCCGCTCTGGGTGCAGTAGCTGCGCTCCACGACGCCGTCAGCCGCTGGGAATGCCTTATAGGGCAGATCTGCCTGGACCTGCTCCATCAGGGCCTTCCAGGCCGTGACGCAGGTGCGGGTCTTGGCCTGCTGCTTGCCGAGGGTCTTGGTCATATCATAAGGCGCATCGTAGCCCCACCACACAGCGGTGACGTAATAGGGCGTGCCGCCCACGAACCACAGGTCCTTTTCATCGCTGGCCGTACCGGTCTTACCGAAGGCCTCCATGCCGTTGGAGTTGGGGTAGCGGCCGCTGGCCGTACCGACGCTGGAGAACAGGACGTTCTTCAGCAGGCGGTTCATGACATAGGCCGTCTGGGGCGTCAGAGCCTGATAGCTGGTGTCGTTGCTCTCCATATAGATGTTGCCGTCCCGGTCGAGCACACGGGTGTAGAGGTGAGGCGTGGTGTACTCGCCGTCGTAGAAGATCTGGAACGCCGCCGCCAGCGACATCGGGGTGACGCCGTGGGTCTGGCTGCCCATGACCATCTGTGCAAGGCCCACATCGTTGACGGGGTCCAGCGTGCTGAGCTGCAGGGTATTGTAGACGAAGTTGAAGATGTTGTTCGCGCCCACGAGGTCTCCAACGCGGATGGCGATGGTGTTCAGGGAGCGTGCGAGGCCGTTCCAAAGCGGCAGGTCGGAGCCGTCGCCGTAGTTGCCGCCGTAGTTGCGGGGCCAGCTGCGCCATGCGTTGGGGTAGGCTTTCAGCTGCTTGTCCGTCAGACCCATGAGGCCGTTCCGGCGGCAGTAGTCCTCGTCACGGATGACCATGTCCTGCTTGAGGTAGAGGGGCGAGTTGTTGAGCATGGTGGACCAGTTGACCAGACCATACTCGATGCCCAGCGCATAGGCGCCGATGGGCTTGATGGTAGAACCGGTCTGACGGGTGACGCCGTAGGCGCGGTTCAGGGAAAGGCTCTTGGTCTTTTCGCCCAGACCGCCCACCATGGCGATGACATTGCCGTCATAGTCCAGCGTGACCATCGCCGCCTGCGTACGGACATTGCGGTAATAATAGACCGTCCCGTCGTCGCCAGTGCGGGTCTTGGGGGTACCGTCCTCATTGAAGACCTGCACATCGTCGTCGGAGATGCTGGTCACCTCTTCCTCATGCCAGCCGGCCGGGAAGTAGGCGTCGTCGGTGTTGAGCATCAGGTTCTCCATCGCGGTCTGGATCTTGGGGTTGACCGTTGCCTCGATGGTATAGCCGCCGGTGTAGAGCATACTCTGGGCGGTGGACTCGTCCACGCCCTCCTTGGCCATGATGTCCTTCACCACCTCGTTGAAGAGGGCATCGGTGAAGTAAGAGGTGGTGGAGCTGCTCTTCTTCGTGTTGTCCGTTTCTGCCAGCACCAGCGGCTGGGCAGCGGCGTTGCGGTAATCCTCCTCCGAGATGACACCCTGCTGCCACATATTGTAGAGCAGGAAGTTCCGGCGGTTGATGAGGTTCTCGGGGTTGGTGTAGGGGTTATAGTTGGTGGGATTCTTGGTGATGGACGCGATGGACGCGCACTCCCAGAGGGTCAGCTCGCTGACATCCTTGTCGAAGTACTCGTTTGCCGCCGTCTGGACGCCCTGGATCGTACCGGTAAAGCTGATGGTGTTCAGGTAGGCTTCCAGAATGGTCTCCTTGGAGTAGCTGCGGCTCAGGATGAGGGCGCGGTAGATCTCGCGCAGCTTGCGCAGTGCGCCCTCGATGCCGCTGGCGCTCTTGTCGCTGGTCAGGTTCTTGATGAGCTGCTGTTCCAGCGTAGAGGCGCCCTGCTTGGAGCTGTAGATGGGCAGCAGGTATTCATTGATCATCGCGCCGATGGTGCGCTTGAAGTTGACGCCCGGCTCGCTGTAAAAGTCTTTGTCCTCGGTGCAGATGAATGCATACTGTAGGTTGGTGGGGATCTGCTCGAGGTCCGCCCAGACGCGGTGGCTGTTGGAGGAGCGCAGGGTGGCGTACTCCACCTGTGCGCCGGTGTCGGGGTCGGTGGCCACCACAAGGCTCGACTGGCTCAGTTCGATGTTGTCGAGGTCCAGCAGGTCGCCGTCACTGGCCGTAGCCTGCACCACATAGTATACAGCGCCCACTGCCACCAGACTGCCCGCCATAATGCCCAGACAGACGAGGGTGACGATGGTCCGGCCCAGGAATCCAAGAACAGGATGGCCCTGCTTTTCTCCCTGCTCCTGCGGTTCGCGGGGCTCACGGACCCGCCGGTTCTGCTCCGCTGCGGGCCGCTGCTCCCGGAGCGCACCATCACTGTGGAGTCTCCGTCTTTCATTGTTTGAGATAAGGATCGCCTCCTATCGCAATTTTCACTGTTCTGCATCTCAAAGCATCCTCTGACGATGCCGTTCGCTGTTCCTGCTGCGGCCAGACTGCCCACAGCCATAATAATACATTATAGTCCGCACCGTCCGCTTCCGCAAGGGGGGAAATCGACCGGATACGATGTTAGTATAGCACATCTGCCCCGCCAAAGTACAGCATCCGGGTGTGAAAATTCTGCATCCCTGTCTGAGGCAGTTTTCTTTTGCACATACTACCGTCTGAAACACCATTTCAGCCGAAAGGAGTCCACTGCCATGCGCAAGGTCTGGCTCTGCATTTTTTATGCGCTGTGTATTTTTACCATCGTGTTCAGCCTGTTCTGGATGGCCCTGCCCAGTCTCCCCTTCCCTGCCGACTCCGGCGAAGAGACGCCGGCCTCCGAGCCGGGTCTGGCCGCGCAGGGCTCCGCCGGGCAGAGCGGCACCGATTTCTACCTCTGCGACGAGGGCGGGCGGGTGGTCGTCTACACCTGCTCCGACAACGGACTGCCCGACAAGCGGCTCCTGCGCACCGGCATCTATGTCAATCTTCTGCCCGAGGCCGATGCCCTCCGGCTCAAGCAGGGCCTCTACGTCACCGGCGAAACGGCCCTCCGGGCGCTGCTGGAAGACCTGGGTGAATAAACAAAAACAGTGCAGACATCCCCGGGGAGGTCTGCACTGTTTTTATTCTTTATCAGAATCAGGCTTCGAGCTGTTCCAGCGGGATAAGGTAGTCCTTACGGCACTGCTCGTAGTTGAGCATATATTCCTTGGTGGGGTTGTGGTGCATCATGTTCTTGAGGGTATGGGAGTCATAGTCCTCGCCTGCCTCCATGCCCACCAGACGGGCGGCGATGTTGGAGCAGTGGTCCGAGATACGCTCTACATTGTTCAGCACATCGAGATAGACGACACCGGTATCAATGGAGCAGGCACCATCTTTCAGGCGCTTGATGTGCTGCGCACGAAGCCGCTCCACGAGGATGTCGATGACCTGTTCCAGCGGCTCCACCTGGCTGGCGGTCCGGGCGTCGTCGAACTCGAAGGCGTCCGTGGTGAGGGTCAGTATCTTTTCCAGCGCATTGTCGAGAAGCTTCAGCTCCTGCTGTGCCTTCTCGCTGAAGGTGACTTCCTTGTCGGTCAGCTCCTGCGCTTTTTCTTTAATGTTGACTGCATAGTCGCCGATGCGCTCGCACTCGGTGACAAAGTTGAGCAGCTCGGTCACCTCATGGCTCTCCGCGTCGCCCAGCTCCTGGTCTGCCAGCTTGATGAGGTAGTTGGAGATGTCCACCTCCATCCGGTCGATGAGGTTCTCGCGGACATCGATGGCACTCACGACGTCCTCGTCCATCTTGAGCAGCAGCGGGGTGGCGAGGCCGACGTTGCGGGCTGCGCGGCGGGACATCTTGACCACCGCGTTCTTAGCCTGCTGCAGAGCCACAGCCGGGCTCTTGAACAGACGCTCATCCAGCACAGGCATACTCAGCTCCTGCGCCTCCTCCGCGCTGTTCGGCACGGTCATCATGGCCAGCTTGGACAGCACGCCGCTGCAGGGCAGGAAGAACAGCATCGCAATGACGCTGGTCATGGTGTGGATGTTTGCAATGCTGCTCTTGTTCATCACATCGCCCCACATGGGGATGCCGATGGTGAACTGGACTGCATAGACCAGCGCCAGCAGGATGACGCTGCCGATAATGTTGAAGTACAGGTGGATGAGGGCGGCGCGCTTGCCGTCCTTGGAGGAGCCGCCGATGGTCAGCAGCGGGGTGAAGGCCGTGCCGATGTGGGCGCCCAGCACGATGGGGATGGCCGAACTGAAGGTGACGAGGCCGGTGCTGGAAAGCGCCTGCAGGATACCCACAGAGGCCGAAGAGGACTGGATGATGACCGTGACCACCACGCCCACGAGAACGCCGAGGATGGGGTTGGTCATGGTGACGAACAGCTCCTGAAATGCTGCGCTCTCACGCAGGGGAGACACACCGGTGTCCATCAGGCTCATGCCGGTGAACAGGATGCCGAAGCCCAGCATGATCTGGCCGATGTTCTTTTTCTTGGCGTTGCGCAGGAACACATAAAAAATGCAGCCAATAAACGCGACCACCGGTGCGAAGGTCTTGGGCTGCATCAGGGTCAGCCACAGGCTGTCGCCGGAGATATCCGCCATGCGGATGAGCTGGCCGGTGACAGTCGTACCAATGTTCGCACCCATGATCACGCCTACCGACTGCGTGAGGGTCATGATCCCGGAGTTGACAAGGCCGACACAGATGACGACCGTGCCCGCCGACGACTGGATGACGCCGGTGATGAGGGTGCCGAAAATGACGCCCTTGATGGTGGACGAAGTCAGTTTCTGCAATACGCCCTGCATCTTGCCGCCGGCCAGCTTTTCGAGGCCGGCACCCATGATCGACATGCCATACAGGAACAGCGCAATACCGCCCAGCAGAGAGGTGATGTGTGTAATGTCCATAAAACAATGCTCCTAAAATCTTCCTATTGCTCCATTGCACAAGACGGCTGTGCTTAGCTCTCCATACGCAAAACGCCGTCCTTTTTATTATAGCATCGAACCCCCCGGCTCAACAAGCATTATTTTACAGGAAAATCACTTTTTTGACCGGAATTTTAAGATTTCCGGGCCTTCTTAGACGGTTCTTTTCTTGAATTTTACATTCATTTTACATTAGTATTTTCTAACCTCTGCTCCGACGTTTCCCGGCATTCCCGGGAATGCATCAGGCGGCATCCAGCTCTTCCATCGCCTCCCGCAGGGTGTCCGCCGAGAACAGGAACGCGCCCGTCCCCGTATACACCTCCACATGACCGCCCACATACCGCAGTTCAACGTCTTTCATTCCTCTTTCCTCCTGTGTCTTTTTGTTCTGACAGGAGTATAGCAGAATAAAAATCCAATAAAATGTACTTTTAGGCAGTTTTTTGAGCAAAAAGGCGCAAAAAAGCTCTCTGTCAGCGTCCTTGCCCTCTCCGCACAGCGATAAACTGTCTCTTTGTCAGAGCCAAAATCTGACGGGTTTTCTCCATTCACGCAGGAAACAGGGCGATTCGCGCAGGTTTTATTGATTTTTTCCCGCAGATCCGGTATATTTAAAGTAACCTGATATTCTACGGTCTCACCATTTTTTTCACCGTTCAAAGGAGGTTTTTGTATGCTGTCTTATCGTAAGCTTGCGATGCGTGTTCTGGGTCGCCCTCTCCATACGGGGAGGATCGATTCACCCCGTCCGGCCTCTCAGCGGGCAGCAGCGTTTATCCTGACTGCCGCAATGCTCATCACCCTTGCTGCCCCGGCCTTTGCAGGGACATGGTGCATCGATGAGGGCAACATCACCGTGAAGGCAGGTGACACCAAAGGGAAAAACACGGTCTCACAGGGGAATAAGAAGGATGTGGAGGACACCAACACCATCATCACCGGCACGTCGGATAAGAACACAGTCACCATCGATACTTCTAAGGGCAACGTGGACGTCACTTTCGACGACCTGAACATCGACGCCAGCAGCCGGAAGGAAGCCGCCATGAGTGTGACCGGCAGCGGCAATACCACGATTAAGCTGGATGGCGACAACCACCTCACCGGTGGTAACGGCAGCAGCGGCATCGACAGCATCGGCAGCCTCACCATCTACGGCGGCGAAAATGACAGCCTGACGGCCAAAGGCGGCAGCGGCGCAGACGGCTCCGGCGGCGACGGCATCCACAGCGGCAGCCTCACCATCTACGGTGGTACGGTCAACGCCAATGGCGGCAACTGCGGTGACGGCAATTACAGCGACGGCGGCAGCGGCATCCGCATCAGCAGCCACAGCCTCACCATCTACGACGGTACGGTCAACGCCAAGGGCGGTAACGGCGGTGACGGCAATTACAGCGACGGCGGCAGCGGCATCTCCAGCAACGGCAGCCTCGCCATCTCCGGCGGTACCGTCACGGCCAAAGGCGGCAGCGGCGAAGACGGCTCCGGCGGCCGCGGCATCATCAGCACTAAGAGCGTCACCATCTCCGGCGGTACGGTCGAAGCCAATGGCGGCAACGGCAACTCCGGCGGCGGCAGCGGCATCTACAGCAGCGTCATCGATCTGTCGGGTAGCCTTGAGCTGACCGCCAAGGCCGGCAGTCCCAACGGCAAGGCCCTCTCGCAGAAAGGCAGTGAGCTTGTCCTCGACACCATCAAGGACAAGCTGGGTCCGGGCGCAAAAGTCACCGCCACCGATGCCGACGGCAAGGTCATCGATCAGGTCTCTACCCCCCGCCCTGTGGAGCCGGAAGAGTCTTCTTCCTCTTCTGACGGCGGCTCTGCCGCCCCGTCCGCACCCGCCTCTCCCCTCCCCGGCCTGACTGTCACCGACAAGGACGGCCAGCGCATCTCCTACACGAGCACCCAGAGCGGCAACACCCTCACCGTCTGCGTCGGACGGCTCACAGCCTCCTTCCGCATCTCGCTGGCCGCGCTGCGTCAGCTGCGGGCTGAGGGCATCGAGACCATCGCCTTCCAGACCGTCCTCTGCTCCACCACCCTCTCGGTGGACGAGCTGCTGGCGATGGGCGGCGAGAACGCCGAGGCTGTCCTGACCCACCGGTTCACCGATTCCAGCCTCACCGTGGGCTGAAGCACCACTCTCCCCTTCCCACAGGCATAGAAAGGCCCCGCTGCCCTGCACATTTCATGCAGAGCGGCGGGGCCTTTTCCTGTTTTACTGCACCCCGGCAGAAGCCGGGACTCGTTTTTCCTGCTTTTCGAGCTTTCTGCGCTGCTCTGCGGCGGCAGCGCGGGAGCGGTCGTAGCAGTAGCGGATGATGGCCTGACGGCGGACGATGCCGATGAACATTCCCCGGTCATCCACGACGGGGACAAAGTTCTGGTTCATGGCCGCCTCGATGAGCTGGTCCATGCTCGTGGTGACCGTGACGGCCTTGTAGTCCCGCTTGTGGGCAAAGTCCCGGATCGGGACATCCTCTGCTGCCTCAAGGTCGAGGCCGTGGAACTTTTTCAGTCCCCAGAGGATGTCCCCTTCCGTCAGGGTCCCTACATACTCTCCCTTGCGGTTGAGCACCGGGATGGATGCGTAGCGGTTGTTCTCCCATTTTTCCAGCGTCTGGCGAAGGGTGAAGTCATCGTACACATACATCAGGTCCTGCTTGGGGGAAAGGAAAAACAGAATATTCATGAAAACAACTCCTATTGTGAACTTTTCCGCCGCCGGGCCGCAGCTCCTGTGCAGCCGCAGCAAATTCCTGTCTTCAGCACCTTGGCAGTCGAATGCCCCTGCATCCTGCGCCGGATACAGTCTTACTCTTGCTACCTTAGATTTTAGCACTTTTTCATAGTAAGATAAAGATGTCTGCGCCATCTTTTATATTTTATTCACAATCACCTTTTGTTTCGTCGGATAAATATTCACGAAATGGATGCACTGCGAAGGATTTTGTGCTATACTAACAGCAGGAACGCGGCCCTTTGCGGCTCTGTCTGTCTTTCAGTATACCGGCTTTGTGGTGTCGAAACAGACCGAGACGGGTAAGCCGCGCCTGACTTTTTTCTTTCTGTCAGCAATTATGTGCTGTACAGCTTCCTCATAAAGTTGTATAATAAAAGTGGTCCGCCGCCTTCTTAGGCCCGCGCACCGCCCCGCCGCCGTGCGGACCGGGGTATCATAATGAATAAAAGGAGCAGAGCGACTATGATCACTTCCCGTTTTCCGCTGGGAGATGTCAGCTTCTCAGCCGAGTATTTTTCCACGCTCGTGGGCGAAGCAACCAAACAATGCTACGGCGTGGCCGCAATGGCCCCCCGTGATCTGACCGACCGTGTCCGCAGCGCCGTGCGCGGCGTGGACGATTCTGCCAAGGGCGTCCGTGTCACACAGGAAGAGGGCCGTCTCGTGATCGAGCTGCACATTGCCGTCAGCTACGGGCTGAACATCTCCACCGCCGCGCGTTCCATCTCGCACCGCGTGAAGGACGAGGTTGAGCAGGCCACCGGCCTGAAAGTCGCCCGCGTGGTCGTATCGGTCGATGACGTGGTTGCCTGATGAGACAAAGCCCGCCCGGGGGTACCGGGAAGATATAAGGAGTAAAAAGCAATGATTTCTGGTAAGATCCTGCGCGACGCCATTATTTCCGGCGCAAACAACATCAACAACCAGCGCTCCCGCGTGGACGAGCTGAACGTGTTCCCCGTCCCCGACGGCGACACCGGCACCAATATGGGCATGACCGTCGGTGCAGCCGTCCGTGAGCTGCAGGCCATGGACGACAGCTGCACCGTGGGCGAGGCCGCAAAGACCGCTGCCTCCGCTATGCTGCGCGGCGCCCGCGGCAACTCCGGCGTCATCACCAGCCTGCTGTTCCGCGGCTTCTCCAAAGCTCTGGAGGGCAAAAAGGAGGCTGACGCTTCCGACATCGTGGCTGCGCTGAAGAAGGGCGTCGAGGGCGCTTACAAGGCTGTCATGAAGCCCACCGAAGGCACCATCCTGACCGTTGCCCGCATCGCTTCCGAGGAAGCTGCTGCCTGCGGCAAAGAGGACGTGGCCGAGCTGTGGGACGTCGTGATGACCGCCGGTCAGAAGGCTCTGGAGGACACCCCCAACCTGCTGCCCGTCCTGAAGAAGGCTGGCGTTGTGGACGCCGGCGGTCAGGGCATCATGATCATCTTTGAGGGTATGGGCAAGGTCTTCCACGGCGAGGCCATCGTGGCCGGCGGCGAGGCTGTCCCCAACAAGGCCAAGCTCTCCACCGAAAACGCCGGCAAGGGCGTCTTCACCGACGACCTGATGAAGGTCGAGGACATCAAGAACGGCTACTGCACCCAGTTCCTCATCAACAAGAACGAGGGCGCAAGCGCCGCAAAGATGCGCGCCTTCGCCGAGTCCAACGGCGACAGCGTCGTCTGCATCGAAGACGATGACGTCATCAACCTCCATGTCCACACCGCCGACCCCGGCAAGATCCTGAGCGAGGCCATCAAGTACGGTTACCTCACCAACTTCAAGATCGAGAATATGCACGAGCAGTTCCTGGCCCGCCAGAAGCAGGGCAAGAGCCTCGAGAAGCAGGCTTCCGCTGAGAAGAAGCTCGACCCCGCCAGCGAGTTCATCTACGCTGCCGTTGACCCCAGCCGCGACTATGGCTTCGTTGCTGTCGCCGCCGGTGAGGGCCTGAAGGCTGTCTTCACCGACCTGGCCGCTGACGCTGTCGTCTCCGGCGGTCAGACCATGAACCCCGCCACCGAGGACATCCTTGCCGCCATCCAGAGTGTCCCGGCCAAGACCGTCTTTGTTCTGCCCAACAACAAGAACATCATCATGGCTGCTGAGCAGGCCCAGAAGCTGGCTGACCGTCAGGTGGTCGTCCTGCCCACCCGTACCGTCCCCATGGGCATCACCGCTCTGCTGAACTTCGACCCCTCTGCCACCGTGGAGGCCAACACCATCAACATGATGTCTGCTGCCGATAAGGTCTCCACCGGCCTCATCACCTACGCCGCCCGCGACAGCGAGTACGACGGCAAGCGGATCCGGAAGGGCGAGATCATGGCCCTGGAGAACGGCAAGATCGTCTCCACCTCCAACGACATCACCAAGGCCACCTATCGTCTGGCCCGCGGTATGTGCAAGAAGGATTCCAGCTTCGTCACCATCATCTCCGGCTGCGACGTCTCCGACGAGGATGCCGAGAAGGTGACCGAGATCGTCAAGGCAAAATGCCCCAACCACGTTGAGGTCAGCCACATCCGCGGCGGTCAGCCGGTCTACTACTATATGATCAGCGTGGAGTAAGCCTCTCCCCTGTTCAAAAACTCAATCGTATAACAAAACGACCTCTGCTTCCGGTCCATCCGGCTGCAGAGGTCGTTTTTTGCTGCAATTTTAGAAGAAGCTCACCTGACTGCTTTCCGGCAGCTCACCCAGAGCACCCACCTGACGCAGGCGGTCGATGATGCTGCTGCCAACGCCAGAGGCCTGCTGCAGTTCCTCGATGGAGAGATACTCTTCGCCGTGGATGGTCACATTTTCCAGCGCATCGGCGGCAGCACCGCCCAGACCTTTCAAGGAGCAGAAGGGCAGGCGTACCTTGCCGTCCTCCACCACATACTTGGAGCCCCGGCTCTTGCCCAGCTCGATGGGCAGGAACTCGTAGCCGCGCACCAGCATCTCGTTGACCAACTGGAGCGAGACGAGCACATCTTCATCCTTGGCGTTCTTCTCTTCCTTGAGACGGCGCTTCACCTCGTTCATGTGGGCGCGGGCCACCGCCGCGCCGCCCACAGCGGCTTCATAGTCGATGTCATCGCCGCGGACGGTGAAGTACACCGCATAGAACGCCTGCGGGTGGTAGAGCTTGAACCACATGAGGCGGATGGCCGACATCAGGTAGGCCACCGCATGGGCTTTCGGGAACATATATTTTATCTTGCGGCAGCTCTCGATGTACCAGTCCGGCACATCGTGCTCCCGCATGGCCTCTTCCCAGCCGGGCGCAAAGCCGCCCTTGGCCACCTTGCCCTTACGGACGGCTTCCATAATATCGAAGGCCATCTTCGGCTCGAGGCCCTTGCGCAGCAGATAGAGCATGATACTGTCACGGCAGCCGATGACCTCCGCGATGGTACAGGTGCCGCTGCGGATGAGCTCGTCGGCGTTGCCCGTCCAGACGTCGGTGCCGTGGGACAGGCCCGAGATCTGGATAAGCTCGGAGAAATTCTTGGGACGGGCCTCCACCAGCATTCCGCGCACGAAGTTGGTGCCCATCTCGGGGATGCCGAAGGTGCCGGTCTGGCTGTCGATCTGCTCCGGCGTCACACCCAGCTCTTCCGGGCTGGTGAGCAGGCTGTAGACCCTGGGGTCGTTCATGGGGATGCTGTCCACGGGGATGCCGGTGTACTCCTCGAAATACTTGTAGAAGGTGGGCATATCGTGGCCCAGCTCGTCCAGCTTGAGCAGGGTGTCGTGGAGGTACTTGAACTCGAAGTGGGTAGTCAGCAGGCCGCCCGCCACATCGTCCGCCGGGTGCTGGATGGGGCAGAAGTCATAGATCTCATAGGTATCCGGCACGACGACCATGCCGCCGGGATGCTGGCCCGTGGTACGCTTGACGCCGGTGCAGCCCAGCGTCAGGCGGTTCTCTTCCGCGTGGTTGACCGTTCTCCCCCGCTCATCCAGATACTTTTTGACGTAACCGTAGGCCGTCTTGTCCTGAATACCGGAGACGGTGCCGGCCTTGAACACGTTGGCCTTGCCGAACAGCTCCTCCGTGTAGCGGTGGACGTTGGACTGATACTCGCCCGAGAAGTTCAGGTCAATATCAGGCTCCTTGTCGCCGTAAAAACCAAGGAAAGTCTCGAAAGGGATGTCGTGGCCGTCCACCAGCATCCGGGTGCCGCAGTGGGGGCAGTTCTTGTCGGGCAGGTCGAAGCCGTCGTCCACGCTGCCATCGGTGATAAACTCGCTGTACTTGCACTTGGGGCAGCGGTAGTGGGGCGGCAGACTGTTGACCTCCGAGATTCCGGAGAAGTGGGCCACAGCTGACGAGCCGACCGAACCACGACTGCCCACCTGATAGCCGCCCGCGTTGGAATAGGCCACCAGTTTGACCGCGATAACGTACAGGACGGCGTAGCCATGGCCACAGATGGAGTCCAGCTCTTTTTGCAGGCGCTTCTCCACGATCTCGGGCAGAGGGTCGCCATAGTCCCGCTTGGCGTGTTCCCAGGTCGCATTCCGGAGCTGCTGTTCTGCGCCCTCGATGCTGGGCGGGTAGGTGCCGCGCGGGATGGCGCGGACGTTGCCGTCGATGCTGGCCGCTATCTTGCGGGGATTGGTCACGACGATCTCGTAGGCCTTTTCCTTGGGCAGGTAGCTGAACTGGTTCAGCATATCCTCGGTGGTGCGGTAGAACAGGGGCGGCTGGTTGTCCGCGTCCTTGAAGCCGTTGCCCGCCTGCAGGACAGAACGGTAGATGGCGTCCTCCGGCTCGGTGAAATGGACGTCGCCGGTGGCGATGACGGGCTTGTGCAGGTCTTCGCCCAGCTTGATGACGGTGCGGTTGAAGTCCTTGATGACCTCTTCGCTCTCCACCTTGCCCTCCCGCACCATATAGGCGTTGTTGCCCAGGGGCTGGACCTCTAAAACATCGTAGTACGATGCAATTTTCTTCAATTCTTCGTAAGAGCGGCCCTCCACGACAGCCCTGTAAAGTTCTCCTGCTTCACAGGCAGAAGTGAGGATAAGGCCATCCCGATACTTGTTCAGAAGGCTGCGGGGGACGCGGGGCTTCTTGAAGAAGTAGTTGACATGGGCCTCGCTGACGATTTTATAGAGGTTTTTCAGGCCCATCTGGTTGCGCACGAGGATAATGAGGTGGAAGTACTTCTTTTTCAGCACCTCGCGGTTTCCGCCGAGGCCGGTGTTGATGCCGCTGACGGCGGTGACCTGCTTTTCCTCCAGATCTTTCAGCATGACGCAGAAGATGCGGCCCAGTGCGGCAGAGTCCTCGCAGGCACGGTGGGCCTCGTAGGCGGGCAGCTCCAGATGCTTGTTGATGGTCCCCTGCTTGTAGTTGTGGAGGCCGGGGTACATTGCCTGAGCCATGGTCAGGGTGTCGATATAGGTCGGCTCAAACTCGATGCCGCTCCGCTTGGCGGCGGCGCGGAGGAACCGGATGTCGAAGGAGTGGGCATTGTGAGCCACAAGGATGCGGCCATCTACAAAGTCGAGGAAGGCTTTCAGCGCCTCGGCCTCGCTGGGGGCGTCGGCTACCATCTCGTTGGTGATTCCGGTCAGCTCGGTAATCTTGGAGGTGATGGCCTTTCCGGGTTTTACGAAGGTGTCGAATTCTTCCACCACTTCCCCGTTCCGCACGATGACCGCGCCGATTTCTGTCAGGTACTCCACGCCGGGGTCGAGGCCCGTCGTCTCAGTGTCGAAGACGCAGAACTCACCGTTCAGCGGCTCGTCTTTCACGCCGTAGACGCAGGGTATCATGTCATCGACAAAGTAGGCCTCACAGCCGTAGATGAGCTTGAAGGCCGGGTCTGTCTTGTGGATGGCGTCTGCAGCCAGCATAGCCTCGGGGTAGCCCTGACAGACGCCATGGTCGGTGATGGCAATGGCCGGGTGTCCCATCCGGTGGGCCAGCTTGACGATGCCGCCGGGGTCGCAGAAGGCGTCCATGCTGGACAGCTTGGTATGCAGATGCAGCTCCACCCGCTTGACGGGGGCGTTGTCCTCCCGCTTTTTGCGCTCGACAAAGAGGACGTCGTAGGGCCAGACGATATAGTCGTGCTCGTACTTATCGTAGGAACAGTCGCCGCGCACCACGACCGTCGTACCCTTGGGGATGGACTCCCACTTGGAGCAGTCCTCCCCTTCCTGCGCACGGATCTTCAGGTTGATGGAGCCGGTGTAATCGGTAATGGAGACAGTGTATATCTTGCGGAAGTTGCCCTTCACTTCGGTGAAGAAGACGTCGCCCCAAATCATGCACTTGCCGCCCTCGCCGCCCAAATCCTTGAGGGGGGTGAGGTTTTTCGGGGTGAACATCTTGCCGTGGAAGATGGTGACGGGCTTGTCCGTGAGGTCGAGGCCCTCCACCTTGATGGAGGGGGCAGTGTTCTTTTTCTCGAACTTGACGACAGGCGGCGCAATTTTCCGCTCGAGCTTTTCTTCCATCTGGCGCTGTTCGGCTTCGCCCACGCTGCTTTCCAGCGTCACTTTGGGCTTTACGCCGGTGTGGGCGGCGATGCGCTCCGCCAGCAGGCGCTCGAACTGCATCTCCTGCAAAAACTTCGTGCCGTGGCAGACGCCGATGGTGATGTTCTGGCCGGTGATGATGATGCGGCAGCGGTCGAGGAAACCGTTGATGGGGACACCATCCCGCTTCATCTCCTCCATCATTTCCCGCAGACCGGCTTCATCCAGCGTCGCATAGCCGAAAAGATTGTTGATGCGGAGCTCGAAGCCCTCGTAATCCGGTGCCAGCGAGGCCAGCAACCGGGCGCACAGCCCCTTGTCCAGCGGGGCAGAACTGCGCAGCGTAAAGATGACCTGCCGCTCCTGCCGCAGCATCTGGGCGTGCTCGACGACCACGCGGCCAAAACAGGCCGCAAAGTCCGGGTCCGCCATAAACTGCGGCCATAGCTGGGAAACAAGTGGTGTCACAGTGGTACTCCTTTTCTATCAGATAACAGCACAAACTGCCGCGCCCTAGAAAAGGGCGTGGCAGCAGGTTGCTCTTGAGCTTACAGCTTATAGATCTCTTCCATGAACTGGTCGAGGATATTATCCCCCGTCAGCTTCTTGACGGGGTTGCCGTGGACGAACAGCACTGCCTCGCCCTTTCCGCCGGCAATGCCGATGTCAGCCTCACGGGCCTCGCCGGGACCGTTGACGACACAGCCCATGACAGCCACCTTGATGGACTTTTTGCAACCTTGGAGCCGGCGCTCCACCTCATTGGCGATCTCGGTGCAGGGGTACTGGGTGCGGCCGCAGGTCGGGCAGGTGATGACCTCCGGGCCGGCCACCGGGAAGCCGACAGCGCGCAGGATATTGTAGCCTGCTTCCACTTCCTTCTCAGGGTCAGCAGCCAGCGAGACACGAATGGTGTCGCCGATACCCTCCAGCAGCATCCCACCGATGCCCATGCCGCTCTTGAGCAGACCCATCTGGTAAGTGCCGGCCTCAGTGACGCCCACATGGAGCGGGTAGTCGGTCACAGCGCTGAGCTGGCGGTATGCCTCCATCATGCGGGGGACGTTGGAATTCTTGATGGAGATGACGATGTTGTTGAAGTCGAACTTTTCCAGCAGGTGGACATGGTACAGAGCGCTCTCCACCATCGCTTCCGGCACAGGTGCGCCGTACTTGGCGAGGATGTGCTTTTCCAGACTGCCGCCGTTGACGCCGATGCGGATGGGGATATTTTTCTGCTGGCAGGCATCCACGACCGCCTTCACGCGGTCATCGTCGCCGATGTTGCCCGGGTTGATGCGGATCTTATCCACGCCCACATCGGCGCAGGCAATGGCAGCCTTGTAGTCGAAGTGGATGTCTGCCACGATGGGGATATTCACGGCGTTCTTGACGGCCTCGATGCACTTGGCGTCTGCCGCGCTGGGACAGGTCACGCGCAAAATCTGACAGCCTGCCGCTTCGCAGCGCTTTGCCTGCGCCACATTGCCCTCGATGTCCTCCACCGGGACGTTCAGCATGGTCTGCACGGCAATGGGATTCTTGCCGCCGATGGTCACATTTCCGATCTTCACTTCACGTTTCAGCTGCCGCATGGTTTTACCCCTTTCAAATTGCTCCGGTCACGAGCCGGACGATGTCATTGTACGTTGCAAAGAGCATCAGGCCGAACAGCAGCGCAAAGGCTGCGACGGTCAGACTGCTCTGGATTTTTTTCGGCACTGCATGGCCGGTGACTGCCTCGATGAGCAGGAAGACGATCTTGCCGCCGTCCAGCGCCGGGAACGGCAGCAGATTGAGGACGCCGAGGTTGATGGTGATGAGCGCCAGCAGCTCAGCCACATCCTCCCAGCCGTAGCTTGCGGCCTGACCGATGGCGGTCACGATGCCCACCGGGCCGGACAGGTCGTTGATGCTCTCGCGGCCCCGCAGAAGGTCGGCCAGCGAAGTATAGATGATACGTCCATAGTAGATGACGCTGTTGGCCGACTCTTTCAGGACGTTCTGCGGTGTTTTTTTAAGGCCGTAAACTGTGAAGCCCAGTGTCATGTGGGTCTGGCCCTGCTCATCCTGCCAGGTGTCGAACTGGACGTCCGGCAGCTCCACGAGCTTGCCGTCCCGGCGGACGGTGAAGTCTGCGCGGTAGCTCTCGGTGCGCATAAGCTCGTAGAGCATATCGTTGGCCACGAAGCAGTGCCGACCGTTGACGGCCACGATCTCGTCGCCGGCCTGCAGGCCGGTCTGGCCACAGAGGGCGTTGTCCTCCACGGCATAGATGACTTTGCTGGTGATCGGCTCACTGCGCAGTGAGATGAGGAGCAGCAGCACCACGAAGCCCAGCACGAAGTTCATCACCGCGCCTGCCGCCATCACCAGCATCCGCTGCCAGACAGCCGCCTTGTTCAGCGGCTTGCCTGTCCGCTGCGCCAGCACCTCCGGCGGGATGTCCGGGCCGTCATCGTCCCCGCTTCCACCCTCGGCCTGTTCGCTCTCAGGGCTCTCCTCCCCTTCCAGCGCCACAAAGCCGCCTACGGGCAGGAGCCGCAGGGTATACTGCGTGCCTTTGCGATAGGTCTTGATGAGGGTCGGACCCATGCCAATGGAAAACTCGTTGACCTGGACCCCGCAGAGCTTTGCCACTGCAAAATGGCCGAACTCGTGGATAGCGATGACCGCGCCGAAGATGAGCAGCG
>ERZ1673699.979-NODE-979-length-25809-cov-10.872098_pt1 | contig 25809 bp, 21 predicted proteins | sample MGYA00580229_ERZ1673699 | MGnify/ENA primary metagenome ERZ1673699 (study PRJEB41218, sample SAMN15661785) | gut metagenome | host: Homo sapiens | place: Canada: London | collected 2015-08-20/2019-03-30 | study: EMG produced TPA metagenomics assembly of... | reverse complement strand
ATGGTCATTGCCGATACCGCAGGCCGCCTGCACAACAAAAAGGGCCTGATGGACGAACTGGCAAAGATCAGCCGCAGCGTGAAAAAGGCCAGCCCGGATGCCAGCCTGGAAGTGCTGCTGGTGCTGGATGCCATTACCGGCCAGAACGCCATCAGCCAGGCACAGGAGTTCTGCCGCGCCGCCGGTGCCACCGGCGTTGTGCTGACCAAGCTGGACGGCACCCCCAAGGGTGGCTGCATCATCGGTGTGCACGAAAAGCTGGGCCTGCCCATCCGTTTTGTGGGCGTGGGGGAAAAGATCGACGACCTGATCTTCTTCTCCGCCACCGACTTTGCCGAAGCCCTGCTGCCGGAAGTTCCGCAGCATAAAAAAGAGGAAACGGAGCAGACAGGGGAGGAACAGGCATGATCGTTTGTGCAGCCACCAACAATGCGGGCAAGCTGAAAGAGCTGCGCCGCATCCTGACCCGCTGCGGCCACGAGGTAAAAAGCCTGCGGGAGCTGGGTGTGACCCTGGACCCGGAGGAGACCGGAACCACCTTTGCGGAAAATGCAAAGATCAAGGCCGAAGCCTTTTGCAAGGCAACCGGCCTGCCCACCGTGGCGGATGATTCCGGCCTGTGCGTGGATGCCCTGAACGGGGCACCCGGCGTGTACAGCGCACGCTATGCGGGTGAGCACGGCAACGATGCCGCCAACAATGAAAAACTGATGGCGGAAATGCAGAATGTGCCAGTGGAGCAGCGCGCCGCAAAATTTGTTTCGGCGGTCTGCCTGATCCTGCCGGATGGGCGGGAGCTGGTTGTGACCGGCGAATGCCCCGGCAGTGTGGCCCTGACCCCGGCGGGCGATAACGGTTTTGGGTATGACCCGCTGTTTATCCCCGATGCCGTCGGCCTGCCCGGCGGCGGCACAGTACCCAACACCGCACACCGCACCTATGCCGAGCTGGCCGATGCCGAAAAAGACGCCATCAGCCACCGCGGCCGCGCCATGGAAAAGCTGGAAGCCGAGCTCGCCGCATTTTTGGGCGAATGAGCCGCAGAGAAAAAATGAATAGAACGATTTGATTTTGACTGAACAATAAGGAGCGAACAATGTCTTTGACAAGCAAACAGCGCGCCGCACTGCGCGGCATGGCCAACACCATGGAGCCGGTTTTCCAGATCGGCAAGGGCGAAATTGATGAAACGCTGATCAAGGGCGTGGATGACTGCATCAAAGCCCGCGAGCTGATCAAGCTGAAGGTGCTGGAAAACAGCGAGTATGATGCCCGCGAGGCCGCCGACATCCTGTGCGAAGCCATCCATGCAGAGTGCGTGCAGGTGATTGGCCGCAAGTTTGTGCTGTTCCGCAAAAAGCCGAAGGAATCTGCTTATGCGGAACTGCTGAAAAGGTAAGATGAAAGTACTGCTATTTGGCGGCACATTTGACCCGCCCCACGCCGGGCACATGAACAACCTGCGGGCCGCCATGCAGGCGGTGCAGCCGGATGTGGTGCTGGTTATGCCGGCGGGCATCCCACCCCACAAGCACGCCAGCGCAACGCCGGGCGAACTGCGCCTTGCCATGTGCGAATGCTTTAAGGCGCTTGGCCCCCAGGTGCAGGTGAGCCAGTGGGAAGTGGACCGCGCGGGCCGCAGCTATACCTATAATACCGTCAGCATGCTGCAGGAAAAGTATCCCGGTGCTCAGCTGTATATGACAATTGGCAGCGATATGCTGGAAACATTTGATGAATGGTACCGCTGGCGGGAAATTTTGGCTATGGTCACCCTGGTGGTGCAAAGCCGGGAACCCGGCGATGGCGACGCCTTGCACGCAGCAGCCCAAAAGCTGGAAGAAGCAGGCGGGAAGATCATGTTTGCGGATGCCCCGGTGCTGGAGTGTGCCTCCAGCGATATCCGCGCAGGAAAGTATCCCCCTGCCCGGCTGAAGGAGCTGCTGCCCCCGCCGGTGGCGGATGTGATACACCGGAACGGGCTGTACGGCGGGCTGATTTGAAGCCATAGACAGGGTACAATAAAATAGGGAAAGGATGCGGATCTTTGATGACAGTGGACGAAGCAAAAGCGCTGGTAAAAAGCCGTTTGAGCGAAAAGCGTTACAAGCACACCATAAATGTAAAAAAAATGGCAGTCAAGCTGGCAAAACGCTATGGCGCGGATGAGGAAAAGGCCGCATTAGCGGCACTTTTGCACGACAGCGCGAAAGAACTGCCCAAGGCAGAGATGTTGCAGATTTTTGCTGACAATGCTATAATAGCTAAAAATGCCGCCAAGCGCCCTGCGCCGGTGTGGCATGGGTACGCGGCCTCGGTTTTGTGCCAGACACAGTGGGGTGTGACGGACCCGGAAATTTTATCTGCCATTGAGTGCCATACCACCGGCAAACAGAACATGAGCCTGTTGGACAAGATTATTTACATGGCGGATATGACCAGTGCCGAACGGGATTACCCCGGTGTGGAGGCGCTGCGTGCCGAGGAAATGCAGAACCTGGACCTGGCGCTGTGCCATGCACTGGAACAAAGCATTGCCTTTGTGCGCGAAAAAGGCAACCCACTGGACCCCGATACCGTTGCCGCACTGGATGATGCCCGCGCGGCCTGTGCCCGATAAAGGGGCAGGCACTGCCTTTTGCGGGTGTGACGTAACCGAATAAGATGAAAGACCAGTTCCCATCATTTGAATAAAAGGGAGGAACGTTATGAGCGAGATCCGCAGGGTAAACACCGGCGATGCGCCGCGCAATGTCTACCATGCTGGTGACGCGCCGCGCACGGTGAACACCGGGCGTACTGTGAAAACAGGCAGTGCGCTGAATCAGGATGAGTACGAAGCGGCCCGCCGCCGTGCACAGCAGCTTGCCGCCAATAACACCCGCCGCACCCGCAGCTTTAACCGTGTGCAGCAAACCGATGTTGACCGCTACCGCGCCGCCCAGCAGAAAGAGCAGGAAGCCCGCGCCGCTGCTGCCCAGCAGCAGGCCCAGGAAGCCCACGCTGCCCGCGAAGCTGCCGCGCGCCAGCAGGCCCAGGCTGCTGCCCAGAGCGAGCAGCCCCTGACCCGCGCCCAGCGCCAGGCGTTGGAGCTGCAGCGCCGCGCCCGCAGCCAGAGCGCACAGGGGGCCACCCGCACCCAGGTGCGCCGGCTAGACCTGAACGAAACCAAAGGCAGCCGCGCACATTATGATATGAACGCGGATGTAGAGTATCAGGCGCGTGTGGCCCGCCGCGCTGCCCAACCGGCAGCCCAGCCCGCTGCACCCCAGGCCGCGCCGCAGCAGGAGGACACCGTTATGCAGGCTTCACGCAGCGCCGGGAAACCGGCAGCCGGAAGCGGAAAATCCGCCGCAGGCAGGAGCGGCAGCAAATCTGCCGCAGGCGGCGGTGGCAAACCGCCCAAGGGCGGCAGCCGCAAAGGCAAAGGCGGCGCAGGCCCCTATGGCCCGAACGGCAAGAAAAAGAAAAAAGGCGGCTGGTGGAAAGTGCTGCTGGGCACCCTGCTGGCCATTGCCGTGATCTTTTTCGGCACGGTCGCCTTTATCATGCACGCCATTGCACCGTCGGCGGGGTCCATCAGCCTGAACCAGCTGATCAACACCCCCAAAGAGTATGCGGGCAAAGAGTTCAACCTGCTGGTGGTGGGCATTGACCGCTCCACCGAGACAGGGCAGGAGACCGATTCGCAGGTAGATGACGGCATGACCGACATGATTTTGTACCTGCACTTCAACAACGAGACCGGCCAGGTCAAGATGCTGCAGATCCCGCGCAACATCTTTGTTACCACGGATGCCAGCTTCTCCGGCAATTATCAGATCAACGCCATTGCCAAAACGCAGGGTACCAACGGCAGCAACAACATCAGCGCGCTGGCCGATGAGATCTATAACATTTTTGGCCTGCATGTGGACGGCTATCTGTCCGTCCGGCTGGAAGCGCTGACCCAAATCATTGATACCTTCGGCGGCATTCAGGTGTATGTGCCGCAGGATATGGATTATGGCGGCAGCCACCTGAGCCAGGGCTACCAGACCATGGACGGCGCGGCGGCAGAGTTCTTCCTGCGCACCCGCCACATTTATGCAGACTCTGACCTGGGCCGCCTGCGCATGCAGCGGTACTTCTATGCGGCGCTGTTCGCCCGTATGCGCAGCATGACGGCGTGGGATATCGCCAAGCTGCTGCCGGTCATTACCAGCCAGATGGAAACCGACCTGAGCGCAACCGAGCTGGTCAGCGTGGCGGTCAGTATGCTGAAAATTTCCAGCTCCAACATTATGTTCTGCCAGGTTCCCGTGTATATGGGCCAGGCCATCAGCTATAACGGCAACAGTACCGTTGTGGTGGCAAGGCAGGAGACGGCAGACCTGCTGAACGAGTATTTCCGCGAGAACAGCGGCCCGGTGGACGCCAGCCAGCTGAACATTGCAGGGGATGACGGCCTGTTTGATTTGAGCGGCCTGACGGCTTCTGACCCCAGCGTGCAGTTTATGGGAAGCCTGAACGAAGAAATTTCGGACGCACAGCAGACAAACAACATTGACGGTTCTGCCACAACGGACGTTTACGATACCGCAACCCCGGCACCGGACGATGCCGCCGATGGGGACAGCACCCCGGCAGAATAAAAATCCTGCAACAAAGGAGAATTGAATGGAAAGCAAAGAACTTGCCATCCGTCTGGCCCGCGCGCTGGACGCGAAGAAAGGCTATAATATCCGCATCCTGCATGTGGAAAACCTGACCACGGTAACGGATTATTTCGTGATCGCAACCGGCAATTCCACCACCCATGTGGGCGCGCTGGCAGACGAGGCAGACTTTCAGCTGGGCCGCGCAGGCGTGAACGTGCTGCGCACCGAAGGCCATGACGGCAACCGCTGGGTGCTGCTGGATTACGGCAACGTGATTGTGCATGTATTTACGCCGGAAGCCCATGACTTCTATGACCTGGAGCACCTGTGGGCCGACGCCAAGGAGCTGCCCGCCGAAGAATGGGAAGAAAAGCCGGAAGAGCAGGCGTAAACATGGATGCTGGATGGCTCCCCTTGAGGGGAGCTGGCACCGCAGATGCCTGAGGGGTGGCACCCCGAAAGAACATAAAATACAGGGGTGCGTGACGCCGAACCACCCCTCACCGGCTGCGCCGGAGCTCCCCTCCAGGGGAGCCGATGCGGAGCGCAAAAGCACAGTACGCACAAATTTCTGTGGGGAGAGAAGCTTTATGAAATATGATTTCAAGGCCGTTGAGGCCAAATGGCAAAAGGTATGGCAGGATGAACACACCTTCCATGCCGAGATCGACCATTCCAAACCCAAGTTCTACGCACTGGTAGAATTCCCGTACCCGTCTGCGGCCGGCCTGCATGTTGGCCACCCCCGCAGCTATACCGCGCTGGATATTGTGGCACGCAAAAAGCGTCAGTGCGGCTATAATGTCCTGTACCCGATGGGCTGGGATGCTTTTGGTCTGCCGACCGAGAACTATGCCCTGAAAAACCACATCAACCCGGAAATTGTGACCGCCAAGAACGTGGCCCGCTTCAAGAGCCAGCTGCAGGCACTGGGCCTGAGCTTTGACTGGGACCGCGAGATCAACACCACCGACCCCGAATACTACAAGTGGACCCAGTGGATCTTCCTGCAGCTGTACAAGCACGGTCTGGCCTACAAGAAGGAAATGAACGTCAACTGGTGCACCGGCTGCAAGTGCGTGCTGGCCAACGAGGAAGTTGTCAACGGCGTGTGCGAGCGCTGCGGCAGCGAGGTCGTCCACCGCGTCAAGAGCCAGTGGATGCTGAAGATCACCGCCTACGCGGACAAGCTCATCGACGGTCTGGACGGTCTGGATTACATCGAGCGCGTCGCCACCCAGCAGAAGAACTGGATCGGCCGCAGCCACGGCGCAGAGGTCAACTTCGGCACCACCGCAGGTGATACCCTGACCGTTTACACCACCCGCTGCGACACCCTGTTCGGTGCCACCTACATGGTCGTCTCCCCGGAGCATGCCATGGTCAAGCAGTGGCTGGACAACGGCACCATTCGGAATGCAGAGGCCGTCAAGGCATATCAGGCCGAAGCTGCCCGCAAGAGCGACTTTGAGCGCAGCGAGCTGAACAAGGAGAAGACCGGCGTGAAGCTGGAGGGCGTCATGGGCATCAACCCCGTGAACGACAAGGAGATCCCCATCTTCATCTCTGACTATGTTCTGGCCACCTACGGCACCGGTGCCATCATGGCCGTGCCTGCCCACGATACCCGCGACTGGGAGTTCGCAAAGAAGTTCGGTCTGCCCATCATTGAAGTCGTCAAGGGCAATACCCCGTCGAATCTGGACGAGGCCGCCTTTACCGATGTGGCCACCGGCACCCTCGTCAACTCCGGCTTCCTGGACGGCCTGTCCGTCGCCGACGCCAAGAAAAAGATGGTCGAGTGGCTGGAGAGCAGCGGCAAGGGCAAGGATAAGGTCAACTACAAGCTGCGCGACTGGGTGTTCAGCCGTCAGCGCTACTGGGGCGAGCCCATCCCCATGGTCAAGTGCGAAAAGTGCGGCTGGCAGCCTCTGCCCGAGAGCAGCCTGCCCCTGACCCTGCCGGACATCACCGACTTTGAGCCGGGTCCGGACGGAGAATCTCCGCTGGCCCGCCACAAGGACTGGGTCAAGACCACCTGCCCCTGCTGCGGCGGCCCCGCTACCCGCGAGACCGACACCATGCCCCAGTGGGCCGGTTCCTCCTGGTACTTCCTGCGCTATATGGACCCCCACTGCAAGGATGCTCTGGCCTCCAAGGAAGCGCTGGAATACTGGTCTCCGGTGGACTGGTACAACGGCGGCATGGAGCACACCACCCTGCATCTGCTGTACAGCCGTTTCTGGCATAAATTCCTGTATGATATCGGCGTAGTGCCCAAGCCGGAACCGTACCAGAAGCGTACCTCCCACGGCATGATCCTGGGCCTGAACCCCCATGCTTTTGAGAACCAGACCGATGCCGAGCGCAAGCGCCTGCTGGCCGAGTACGGCAGCGAAAAGGCTGCCCGCGAAGCCCTGGTTGAAAAGTACGGCGAAATGGCCGAGCACCCGATCGTCAAGATGTCCAAATCCCTGGGCAACGTGGTGAACCCGGACGATGTGGTGAACGAGTACGGCGCTGACACCCTGCGCCTGTACGAGATGTTCATTGGCGACTTTGAGAAAGCCGCTCCCTGGAACACCAACTCCATCAAGGGCTGCAAGCGCTTCCTGGACCGCATCTGGGCACTGAGCGAAAAGCAGGTGGAGGGCGAAGGCTACCGCCCGAAGCTGGAAGCTTTGATCAACCGTACCATTAAGAAGGTGGGCGAGGACATTGACGCCCTGAAGGCCAATACCGCCATTGCCCAGCTGATGATTTTGGTGAATGCCCTGTACGATGAGGGCGGTGCAACCCGCGCAGAGTACGAAGTGCTGCTGCAGCTGCTGAACCCGTTTGTTCCCCATATGACCGAGGAACTGTGGCAGCAGATGGGCCACACCGATACCCTGGCTTACCACGAGTGGCCGAAGTATGACGAAGCCAAGTGCGTGGAGCAGACCATTGAGATTGCTGTTCAGGTGAACGGCAAGGTCAAGGCCCGCCTGAACGTTGCCGCTAACATTGAAAGCGCTGACGCCATTGCCGCTGCAAAGGCTGACCCCGCTGTGGCCGAAGCCATTGCAGGCAAGACCATTGCCAAGGAAATTTACGTCAAGGGCCGCCTGGTCAACATCGCCGTTAAGGGCTGATCGTTCCCCCGTGGCGCGCCAGACATTACAACCTGATACCACCCGGCAAGCCTCCGCACAAGCGGGGGCTTTGCCCGTATCGGGACAAATTTGGAACAACCTGTGCGGGCTGGCCCGCAGCAAAACGCTGTGGGGTGTGCTGCTGCTGGCAGTTTTGTGGGGGTACGGCTACGCCATGAACACCCCCGCCGTGGATATGGACGACCTTGCCATTGCCACCTACCAGCAGGGCGGAGAATTTTTGCGCCAGGGCCGCATTACCGTGTGGCTGCTGCAGGCGCTGACCGGAATCATGACCTACCAGCGCTTTTGGCCGGAGCTGTTTTTTGCCCTCAGCCTGGTGTTGGCGGGCATTCTGCTGGCTGCGGTGCTGTACACGGCGGCACGGCGGCAGGCAAAACAGCCGGGGGCGCAGCTGCTGGCGGCAGGGCTGCTGCTGTGGCCCTACCATGGCGAAATTTTGATGTATTCCAACCAGTGCGGCGTTGGGTTTGGCTACCTGCTGTGCGCGTTGGCATTGGCGCTGGCACTGCCGCACTTGCTGGGCGGCTGGCGGAACAGCCTGCCCGGTGCCTGCGGCGCAGTGGTCTGCCTGTGTTTTGCACTGGGGCTGTACGAAAGCTTTGCCCCGGTCTGGCTGACGCTGCTGTGCGCCGCCCTGCTGCTGGATGCCGCAGCAGCGGAACCCCACAGCCGAAAAGCCGGAAAGATATGGGGCAGCATTCTGCGCGGACTGTGGCCGCTGGCCGCGGCACTGGTGCTGCGCAAAGGGCTGGCCGCCCTGCTGTGCGCCGCAAACGGCGTGAGCGGGCAGGATGGCACGGCATCCAAAACGATCTTCTGGTTCCAGCGGGACAGCGTGCGGGCTGCAGTTGTGATCCCTGTGCGGGAATGGCTGACCAACTATCTGGCCCGTGCGTTTGGCGTTCCGGCGCTGGCCTTGCTGGCATTTGCCAGCTGGGCGGTGGTGCTGTGGGTCCTGCGGCACCGCGGCGGCAATGGGCGGGCACTGTTTGCGGCGGGACTGATTGTATCGCAGTTCTCGCTGGGCATCTTGCAGGGCACCGGCGCCCAGATGGCCCGCGCGGTGCAGTGCTTTGCTGTGTTTGTGCCCTTTGCGGCCTGGCTGTGGCTGGCCCCGGCGCTGGACCGCGGCAAACAGGGCGGAGCCAAAGCCATCATTTGTGCCGCGCTGGCGGGGGCGATGCTGGCGGTGGAACTGATCTCCCTGACAGGGACGATACGATACAACCGCGACCGCTGGCAGTATGAGGAACGCCTGCTGATGAAAACGGCAGACGAACTGAACGCGCTGGACCCGGCAGGCACCCTGCCGGTGGCCTTTGTGGGGCAGGCAGAATTAAGCCCCGAACTGCAGGACCGGCTGGTGATCCCGGCGGCAAACCCGGCGTATAAGGCCGCATACCTGATTTATACCGTGCTGGGCGGCCCGCTGGGGGACCTGGACCGGTACGAGAACCCGCAGACAATGGTCATCAACTGGGCGCAGGATGCCTTTGGCGGCAAAGAACAGATAGCCCTGCTGATGCAGCAGGTGGGCCGCCCCTGCACCCTGGCGGATGCAGACCAGCAGGATGCCGCCAATGCCCTGGCCGAAGCGGGCGAAGCCCCGGCTGGGGTAAGCCTGCAGGACGGATACCTGCTGGTGAACTTTACCGGGTGGACCGCCGAATGACCGCAATACCCACGATACGAAACTACCATGGGAGGAGTGACCCCCTAATGTTGATCAGCCTGATCGTTCCATGTTATAACGAAGAAGAAGCCATGCCGCTGTTTTATCAGGAAGCGGCCCGTGTGGCGGCACAGATGGAAAAGAGCCACGGCGCAGAATTTGAGATTATTTTTGTGGATGATGGCTCCAAAGACGGCACCCTGCGCGTGGCGCGGGAACTGCACGATGCCGACCCGCGTGTGCGTTACGTTTCCTTCAGCCGCAATTTCGGCAAGGAAGCGGGCATTTATGCGGGCCTGAAAGCGGCCAAGGGTGATTATGTCGCCACGCTGGACGCTGACCTGCAGGACCCGCCTGCGCTGCTGCCGGAGATGTTGGATGCCCTGCTGACCGGTGATTATGACTGCGCGGCTACCCGCCGCACCACCCGCGAGGGAGAACCCCCGGTGCGCAGCTGGTTTGCCCGGCTGTTTTACCGCATCATCAACAAGATGTCCGATACCGAGATTGTGGACGGCGCACGGGATTTCCGCCTGATGAGCCGCCGCATGGTGGATGCCGTGTTGGAAATGTCGGAGTATAACCGTTTTTCCAAGGGCATTTTCAGCTGGGTGGGCTTTAAGACCAAGTGGTTTGCTTACCAGAATGTGGAGCGTGTGGCAGGCCAGACCAAGTGGAACTTCTGGAGCCTGTTCAAGTATTCCATTGAGGGCATTGTGGGCTTTTCGACCCAGCCGCTGGTTATGGCGGCGCTGGCGGGCGTGATCTTCTGCCTGGCGGCATTTGTGGGCATTATTTTTGTTGTAGTGCGTGCTCTGATTTTTGGCGACCCGACCGCGGGCTGGCCCAGCATGGTTTGCATTATGCTGCTGTGCAGCGGCGTGCAGCTGTTCTGCCTTGGCATTGTGGGCGAGTATCTGGCCAAAACTTACCTGGAAGTGAAGCACCGCCCCATCTACATTGCGCGGGAAACCGAGCAGGACCGTGATGAGCGCAGGCAGGCAAAACAGAAATGAGCACCATGCAGGATATGACCAAAGGCGGCGCGGCGGGGCACCTGCTGCGCTATGCCGTACCGCTGATGCTGGGCAACTGGTTCCAGCTGGCGTATAACGCGGTGGATTCCATCATTGCGGGGCGGTTCATCGGCAAAGACGCTTTGGCCGCCGAGGGCATTGCGGGCCCGGTGATGAACCTGGTTATTCTGGGAATTACCGGTGTCTGCCTGGGGGCCGGGGTGCTGATGAGCGAGTTCTTTGGCGCAAAGGACGGCGAAAGCCTGCGCCGGGAACTGGCCACCACCGTACTTTCCGGCACGGCGGCATGCACAGTGGTGGCGTTGCTGGGGGTATTATTCACCCCGGCGATTCTGCAGGCCTGTGCGGTTCCGCGGGAGATTTTTGCAATCACGGCCATCTATCTGCGCATTACCTTTTTGGGGGCACCGTTCACCTGCTTTTACAATGCGTTAGCGGCGGGGTTCAAAAGTGTGGGCGATGCCCGAACGCCGCTGCGCTTTTTGATGGTATCGGCCATTTTGAACGCAGTGCTGGACCTGATCTTTATCGGCGGGCTGGGCTTTGGCATTGTGTGCTCCGCCATGACAACGGTGATTGCCGAAGCATTCAGCGCCGTGCTGGCCGGGTGGTGGCTGTGGAACAAAACGCCGGAGCTATGCCCCCGGCGTGGCCAGTGGCGCGTTGACCGCGGCCTGCTGGGCCGCACGCTGCAATATGGCGGGGTATCCGCTTTGCAGCAGGCCGTGCAGCCAATCGGCAAAGTGCTTATCCAGGGGCAGGTGAATGCCTTGGGTGTGGAAGTGATCGCTGCGTTCAATGCGGTGACGCGCATTGACGATTTTGCCTGCATCCCCGAACAGAGCATTGCCCAGGGCATTACCACCTACATTGCCCAGAACCGCGGCGCGGGCAGGCAGGACCGCATTAGACGCGGATTTGCGGTGGGCCTTGGGATGGAAGCCGCGTATTGGATGCTGATCGGCGGGGTGGTGACCCTGTTCAAGACCCCGTTGGCCGCAATGTTTGTGACAGGGGAGGGCGCTGACCGGGTGATCGCTTTGGCGGTGCAGTACCTGGGAACGATGGCACTGTTCTATCTGCTGCCTGCCATGACGAACGGATTCCAAGGGTATTACCGCGGGATGGGAAATATGCCCATGACCCTTTTGGGTACGCTGATCCAGACCAGCCTGCGTGTGGTGACGACCTGCATTTTGGCGCCGCGGATGGGAATGTATGGCATTGCCTTTGCCTGCGCCACCGGCTGGTGCGTGATGCTAATGGTGGAAGTTCCATTTTACTTTTGGCAAAAAGCGCGAAATGAATGCAGGAAGCGCTGAAATTGCGAAATAATATTGACATTTAGAAAAAAAGTGTTATACTGCTAATATTGATAGTTCTAATGAACCATCAGCTAATAAGGGGTGCATTTGAGGAAATACATTCCTAAATTTCCAACATGAAGAAAGAAGATGTGCGTAATGAAAATGAAGAAACTGACCACTTTCGTTGCCTGCGCCGCTATGGCTGGTGTGTTCGCTACCAGCGCATTTGCTGCTAATGGCGTTTCCCGCGCTCAGGATTACCTGAACTCCAAGGGCATTGCCTACACTGTCACCGCTTCTGATATTGAGAAGGCTGCTACTGCCGGTTACAGCGACGACGATCTGGTCGCTAAGGCAAACGAGCTGCTGGACCGTGCAAAGTCTGATCCGGAAGGCGCAAAGAACGAGGCTGTCAGCATGCTGAATGCTCTGGGCGTTTCTGTTTCTGACGCTAAGGTTACCGTCAACGGCAACGATATCACCATCTCTGCCAACATCAACGGCACCTACGTTCCTTACAGCTTCAACAATGCCGATACCCATCCGGAAATCGGCGAAGCCATCAAGAATGGCACCTGGGGCGTTGCTGAAAGCACCACCACCGCTGCTGCCAGCCTGAAGAGCGGCAATGGCGTTATCAAGGCTACCGGCGACAATGCTGGTATCGCTATGCTGGTTGCTGTGGTTGCCATCGCTGGCACTATGGGTGTTGCTGTTCGCAAGAGCCGTGACGCTGAGTAATCACGCCTAACTAACATGTTGTTCGCCGCGGCGTGCCGCGGCGAATTTTTTTGTTTCAGCGTCAGGTATGGGCCGCAGCCTGTGCCTGAACGGGGAGAAAAAATAAATGACGCACAAGAACGATTTTTTGCGCAAAGGTCCGGCAGGGCTGGTGGTAGTGCCACTGCTGTTTGCGCTGGTCACGTTGGCGCTGCTGGCGGTCATGTTCAAGGTGTTTGCCGCACCGTACTACTCGCTGGTAGAGTGGTTTATGGAAACCAGCGTGGTGGAAACCCAGCCCAAGGACCTGTTTGATGAGGCAGCCCAGACCCTGACCAATACGGAAAATGACCGGACCGCACAGGAAGAGCCGGAACAGGAGACCATCCCGCTGAGCAGCATTACCTACCCCGGCAAGGGGGACCGCTATGGCCGCATTACGATTGCGGGCACCACGGTGGATGCGCCGGTGTATTATGGTGATACCAACAGCATCCTGAACCAGGGCGTTGGTACTTATGTGGACAGCAGCGGAGCAGGCATCCCTGGTGAAAGTAAGACCATTTTGATGGCGGGCCACAACAACACCTTTTTTAACGATCTGCAGAGCGTTGAGGTGGGCGATGTGGTGACGATCGAGACCCATTACGGTACCTACACCTATACGGTGGAGCGCTGCGAGGTGCGGGATTACCAGGATACCACCACGTATGACTTTACACGCACCGATGAAAACCTGATCCTGTATACCTGCTACCCGTTTGATGCGCTGGGCTTTACCCCTAACCGCTACTTTGTTTATGCCAGCTACACATCCGGCCCGGAGCTGGATGCTGACCGTTGAGGGAGGAGATGCAGAGATGACGCAACAAAAAAACTCCCGCAAAGGCAGCGCTGTGTGGCCGATGGTGCTTTCCTGGCTGAGCAGCCTGATTTTGGCACTTTTGGCGGTGTTTGTCATGCTGTTTACCACGTTTGGTAACGTGGGCTATATGCAGAGCTGCGTGAAAAGCTCCGGCTATGCCCAGAGCGCCTATGATGATATGGTACAGGATTTTATCAGTTATGGTGCAGCCACCGGTTTTGATGCCGATGTCATGACGGGGTTTATGTCTGTTGACCAGGTGGAAAGCGACATGCAGGATGCTGTGGCGGGGCTGTATGCCAAAACGCTGACCTATTATACCCGCGATAATATCGCGGAAGCCGTTTACAGCGCCATGGAACAGGCTACGGCAGACCGTGGCATTACGCTGGAAGGCGATACCAAGACGGCCGTGGAAACCGTGGCCGAGGCTGTGCGTATGGAGTATGCCTCCTACACCGCGGTGCCGCTGGTCAGCCAGCTGCGTACCCTGGTGCAGAAACTGCAAAAGGTGATGGTAATCGGCTTGGTGGTCAGTGCGGTGCTGCTGTGCGCTGCGGTAGTGTCCATGCTGCGCATCAGCCGCAAAGATGCCCGCCTGGGGGCGCGCTGCCTGGTGTATGCCCTTGGCGGTGCTGCTGTGGTGTGCCTGGTGCTGGGTGTGGGCGTTAAGCCGATGATCGGCTTAACGCGCTTGGGCATTGACCCGCCTGCCCTGAAAAACCTGCTGATTGCTTATGTGGGCGGTTTGTTTGGCCGCTTTGTGGTGATGGCAGTGATCTATTTTGTGCTGGCGATAGTGCTTGGCGTATTGGTGAGCAGGCACAAAAAGCACAGAGCATGATGATAGAGTTTATAGAATAAGATAAAAAGAAACGGTGCTGTACCCCGGACTTTATGGGGTGCGGCACCATTTTTATGTGTAGGGGGAGGTGGATTTTGAATGATGCGGTGGGGATTGTGATAGTATGCTACCCATAGGGGCGCACAGTGTGCGTCCGCTGCCTTGCGGAGAATGATGTGGTGAAATATTAGACAAGGCCCGGCATGTGGGACGATGCGAAGCATCGTCCCCTACAAATCTGTTTTAAGTGCATTACAAAATTTGTAATATGAGAGATGGGCCAAGGTTGCGGCGGGGTGAGGGCACCCCGCCCTACCACTTACCACATATTATAAAATGCACTGTAGGGAACGGTCTATCTCCGGCCTAAGAGCCGGGATTAAAATCCCGGTTGGCCGCCGAAATGCGGCTGCGGGCGCAGCGTCCCCTACAAATGGGGGTATTGCTTTTTGCCAATTTTCAATGTGTGGTCAGGCAGGGCTTCGGCGGGGTCGGGTGGCCCCGCCCTACTGCGAGGTTATGGCTAGTACCTACAAATAAATTAGCGCAAACAGCGCAAAATAAAAACACCCCGGAACCGCATAGGAATATGCGATTCCGGGGCGTAATGTTACTGGATAAAGGGCAAATTAAATCTTAGCCAAATCAAGCCTTGTTGGCAGAGCCGAACAGCTCGATCTTCTCCTTGACCTTATCCATGATGGCGTCTGCGCCCGGCTTCAGCAGCTTGCGCGGGTCATAGCCCTTGCCCTGCTGATCCTTGCCGGCCTCGATGTATTTGCGGGTGGCCTCAGCAAATACCAGCTGGCAGTCAGTGTTGACGTTGATCTTGGAAACGCCCAGGCGGATGGCTTTCTGAACCATCTCGTCGGGGATGCCGGTGCCGCCGTGCAGAACCAGAGGAATGTTGTTGGTAGCCTGATGGATGCGCTCCAGAGCTTCAAAGTCCAGGCCCTTCCAGTTGGCGGGGTAAATGCCGTGGATGTTGCCGATGCCGGCAGCCAGGAAGTCAACGCCCAGAGCGGTGATCTTGGCGCACTCTTCGGGGTCAGCGATTTCGCCGTTGCCGACTACACCGTCCTCAACGCCGCCGATGGAACCAACTTCGGCTTCGATGGACAGGCCCTTGTCGTGTGCCAGCTCAACCAGCTCACGGGTCTTGGCAATATTCTCTTCGATGGGGTAGTGGGAGCCATCGAACATGATGGAGGTAAAGCCAGCTTCGATGCAGGCCTTTGCGCCCTCATAGGTGCCGTGGTCCAGGTGCAGGGCAACGGGAACCGTGATGCCGAGAGATTCATCCATTGCGCGCACCATGGCGGCAACGGTCTTGAAACCGGTCATATATTTGCCGGCACCCTCGGAAACGCCCAGGATAACCGGGCTCTGCATGGCCTGAGCCTGAAGCAGAATGCTCCGGGTCCATTCCAGGTTATTGATATTGAACTGGCCAACACCATAGTGGCCGTCACGAGCTTTGAGGAGCATATTGGTTGCATTTACGAGCATAACAGGTACCTCCTATAAATTCAGTTCAAGCAGCTGGAGGGCTTGACCCTGCCAGCTATTTTATTATAGACCGACTTTGATAAAAAATCAACAATAATCACGGATTTTTACCCAAGAATGAGTAAAAAGTCCAGAAAATGGGATGATTGCACAGTGTTAGACGGGTGATTTTTGGTAAGAATTATGAAAGAATAGCAGAATGACCAGCACCCGATGCGCCAATTTGGTCGGAATGTGCAGAATGGACAGGGGGGCGGACGCAGGAAAACGGGAAATACAATTTGAATATAAAATCAAATAAAATACAATAAGTTGATTTGCGCGAGGCCATGAGAGAGGTGCATTTATAAAAGGGTTGTGGGATGAGAGGAGGGAAAAGGAAAATACGGAAAGGGAAGGTTGATGTGGACATAGCACAGCAGGACCCAAGGCAAAACAAAATCGGCCCCTGCCTTGGTGCGGCAGGGGCCGATAAATTCAGTGATTCCAATAACTCAAAAATGCGGAAAAGAAAGCTTTACCGGTCAATCGGGGCAGTCTTGGCTTTCAGCCAGGTCTTTTCCTCCTCGGTCAGGCGGGGGCTGAGCATTTCGTATACATGGGCATGGTAGGCGTTCAGCCAGTTGATCTGGTCGCGGGTTAGTTCGTCCACAATGACCGGCTCGGTGGAGATGGGCACCAGGGTCAGCGGCTCAAACTTCAGCCAGTGGCCGTATTGGTTGGTGCCGGCATCCACGCATTCCAGTTCGTTCTCGATGCGGATGCCGACTTCATCGGTCTCATAAACGCCCGGCTCATCGGTGATGGTCATGCCCTCTTTGAAGACAATGGGGTTCTGGGGGCGCAGGCTCTGGGGGCCTTCGTGCACCGAGGAGATGTAGCCAACGCCGTGGCCGGTGCCGCAGCGATAGTTGATCTTGTGCGCCCACAGCGGGCCGCGGGCAAAGCTGTCCAGCGCAAAGCCGGTGCAGTAATCCAGGAAGACGGCGCGGGCAATGTCAATGTGGCTCTGCAGGGTCCAGGTGTAGTATTTGCGCTCGTTCTCTGTCAGGGGGCCGACGGGATAGGTGCGGGTGATATCGGTGGTGCCGCAGTCATACTGGCCGCCGTTATCCACCAGCAGGAAGCCGCGCGGCTCAATCACGCTGTCCACTTCGCCCTCGGCGTGGTAGTGCATCATAGCGGCGTTGGGGCCGTAAGCGGCGATGGTATCAAAGCTGTCCTCAAAATAGCCGGGCATTTCGGCGCGGCGCTTCTGCAGCATCTTTTCAATGTCGGTCTCGTGCAGGATTTTGCCCTCGGCAATGGCCTTTTCCAAGTCCATCTGGAAGCGCACCACGGCAACGCCGTCACGCACATGGCATTCGCGGATGTTGGCAAGCTCGGCCGGGCTTTTGACACCTTTCAGTGCAAAGATCGGGTCGGCACCGGTAACGGTCTTGTGCTCGTTCAGGGCGCAGTACAGGTCATAGTTGGTGGCTTTCTCGTCTACGAGGAACACTTCCTCTGCGGGCAGAGCGTGTACGGCGTCGATCAGCTCCGGATAATCGCGCAGGGCAACACCGTTATCGGCCAGCGTTTTTGCGTCGGCATCATTAAGGCGGCCGGGGGCGATAAACAGGGTGCAGCTGTCCATCGTGACAAGGGCATAGGCAACGGCCAGCGGGGTACAGGGCAGGTCGCGTGCGCGCATGTTGGTCAGCCAGCCCACACAGTCCAGACCAGTCACGGCCAGGGCGGTGGCACCGGCCTTTTTCAGCTCGTCACGCACCATGGCAATGCGCTGGGCGGCGGTGGCGCCGGTCTGCTCAACGGTCAGCAGCTCACAGGGGGTGTTGGGAAGGCTGGGGCGGGTGGTCAGGCTCTCCCACAGGGGGGAGACGATATCCTTGCTTTCCAGCTTGGCGCCGCTCTTGGCCAGAGCGGCGGCATAGCCGTTGGCAATGGTGGCAGGCACGCAGCTGCCATCCAGCAGCAGGGTCTGGCCTGCAGCAAAATGGGCGGTCAGGTACTCTTCCACAGTGGGCACCCCGGCAGAACCGGCGTGCATGCACTCAATTTCGGTACCGGCCAGCTGACGGTCACCCTGAACATAAAAGCGGCCATCGCACCACAGGGCGCTGCCGGTCAGGGTGACAACGAGGGTGGAGTTCTCGCCGGTAAAGCCGGAGAAAAACGGCAGGCTGTTGTAATAAGCGGGCAGATATTCACTGGAGTGGGGGTCGCTGGTCATCAGCAAAACACCGTATGCACCGGCTGCCTGGGCAGCGGCGCGCAGAGCGGCGATTTTTTCATTGGTCGTCAAGATAGTCCTCTCCTTATATGCAGAATGTTGAATAAGTCCATTCTAACACGTTTTTATAAAAGGTCAATATGGGGTGCGGTTCAGCACAGTGCCCAGCAGCGGCAGGCTGCAGCCCTGCAGAAGGTGAGCCGCCTGGCGCAGCTCCTGGTGGGTAACGCCGCCGCTTTGTACCACAAGCAGGGCACCGTCACATACCTTGGCGAGGCTGAGAGCGTCACTGCATTCGCTCAGAGCTGGAGCATCTACCAAAAGATAAGCAAACTTTGGTGCACAGCTTTCCACCATGCGGGCAAAACGGGGGTGTTCCAGCAGCAGGGCCGGGCGGCTGGTGGTGCCGGAGGCCGGAACCAGGCAGGTGCCGCGGATCTCGGTGTGGTAGAGAACTTCCTCCAGCGGAACGCTGCCGGAAAGATAGTGCGCCAGACCCGGCACTTTGTGTTCACCGGTCAGCCCGCACTGGCGGCAGATGCCGGAATGGCGCAGGTCACCGTCAACCAGCAGGCAGCGCTGGCCAAGCCCGGCAAGCAGCTGCCAGAACTGCAAAGCCAGAGTAGTTTTACCCTCCTGCGGGGTAGTGCTGGTGAGCAGAATGATTTTGGCGTCTGGGGCTGTCTGTTCCAGACGCAGGCGCAGCAGATTCAGGGCTTCAACCGTCCGGGGTGCCAGCTCCGGCAGGCGGTCCAAGGCAAGTTCTTTCATGGGCGGCCGCCTTTCCGGGTATGGAGGCGGCGGGGCGTGGCATCCGGGATGCAGGCCAGCGGCGAAGTGCCAAGGCAGCGGGTCAGATCGTCCGCCGTATAAATGTGGTCATCCCGCAGGTAATGCAGGCAGAGGACCGCAAAGCAGAGCAAAAAGCCGATGCCAGCGCCAAACGCTGCGTGGAACACAGCACCCGGCCCGGAAAGACGCTGTGGCGGGGCTGCCTGCTCCACCAGGCGGGGCGGGGTGGTGCCCATGCGGGCAGAGAGATCATCCAACGCAAGGGCAACCAGTGCGTTGGCAATATCTGCTGCGCGCTGTGGGGAGGAATCGGCCGCAACAATGCGCAGAATATGGGTATCTGCCGGGTGCAGAATGGTAATCTGGCCTTTTAAGTGGGCAGTATCCGTGGAAAGGCCAAGGGTGGAAATAACGGATTCCAGCATGGTGCGGCTGGTCAAAAGCTCCTGATAATCAGCCGTTAATTGCAGTTCCGCATAGCCGGAGGTCAGCCCCTCCTGCGCGGCGGCAACATACAGCTGGGCTTCGGCCTGGTAGCTGCGCGGGGCAAGGCGTGCGGCAGCAAAGGCCAGAATACCTCCCAGCAGGGTACAAACCAGTACCGCGGCGAAATGGGCGGGAAGCAGGCGGAACAGTTCCACGGGAGTCACTTCGCGCCCGGCGGCGCGGGATGCAGGGGCAGCGGGCAAGGTGCTCACCTCCAAAACAGGGCGTGAACAAGGCAAAATTCCGGTAAAAACAGCATAAATCAAGTGTAACACGCGCCCGGCGCAAAATTCAATAGAAAAAACGGTTTTTCGGGCGATACTGGGCGGTTTTTCGGGCAAACTGCTGAAAGGTGAGAGGATTTTGCAGCAAACGGGGGAAACGCCGCGGCAAAAAGGCGCTGACGGGGCAAGAAGTTTTCAAAAATTTCAAATTTTGGCAGGCCCAAATGGGCGAAAAGCTCTTGACGGGTTTGATATAATAAGGTTAGCAGTAAGAAAACAAGATTGCTAACAACACAAACAAACTTTAAGATAGAAGGGAATATTACCATGGCAGAACAGGTAACTAAAATTGATATTTTCTCCGGCTTTTTGGGTGCAGGCAAAACGACCCTGATCAAAAAGCTCATCAAGGAAGCGTTCCAGGGCGAAAAGATCGTGCTGATCGAAAACGAATTCGGCGAGATCGGCATTGACGGCGGCTTTATGCGTGAGGCTGGCATTCAGGTTAACGAGCTGAACTCCGGCTGCATCTGCTGCTCCCTGGTGGGCGACTTCCGCGAGGCACTGAAAAAGGTCGTGGAGACCTATCACCCCGACCGCATCCTGATCGAGCCTTCCGGCGTTGGCAAGCTGAGTGATGTGACCCGCGCTGTTGAGGGTGTGGGCGAGACCCTGCCGGTCAGCCTGAACAGCTTTGTGACGGTGGCCGATGTGAACAAGGTCAAAATGTATATGAAGAACTTTGGCGAGTTCTATGATGACCAGATCAGCCACGCATCCTGCATCATCCTGAGCCGCACCGGCACCGCAGACGAGAAGAAGATCGCTGCTGCTGTTGCCCTGATCCAGGAAAAGAACCCCACCGCCACCATTGTGACCACCGATTGGAACGAACTGACCGGTGCACAGATCGTTTCCGTTATGGATGGTAAGCGCGACCTGGTTGCCGAGCTGCTGAGCGAAGCACAGGTTTCCAACGCAGCCCATGCGGACGAGGATGAGGAAGAGCATCATCACCACCACCACCATGACCATGATGAGGACGGCCACGAGTGCTGCCACCATCACCACGACCATGATGATGATGACGATGATGAGGAAGAACACGAGCATCACCACCATCATGACGATGATGACCACGGCCACGAGTGCTGCCATCACCACCACGATCATGATGACGACGATGACGAGCATGAACACCATCATCACCATGACGGCGAGTGCTGCTGCGGCCATCATCACCATCATCATGACCACGATGCAGACGAAGTGTTCACCAGCTGGGGCCATGAGACTGCCCACAAGTACAGCCATGACGAGCTGGAGAGCATCCTGACCACGCTGGATTCCGGCGAGTACGGCGCTGTGCTGCGTGCCAAGGGCATTGTGGACGGCGGCGACACCTGGTACGAGTTCGACATGGTGCCCGGTGAGCATGAGATCCGCACCTGCGGCCCCGATGTTACCGGCAAGGTGTGCGTGATCGGTTCCCAGCTGAAGGAACATGAGGTGGAAGAGCTGTTCCACGCCTGATTTGTAAAGGAGTAAAACATGGCGCAGAAAGAGATTCCCTGTTACCTCTTTGTGGGTATGCTGGAAAGCGGCAAAACCAAGTTTATTCAGGAAACAATGGAGGACCCGCAGTTTGATTCCGGCGACAAAACGCTGCTGTTGATCTGTGAGGAAGGCGAAGAGGAATATGATTCCGAGCGATTTGCCTTTGGCGGCGTGACCGTTGCCACCATTGAGGACAAAGCGGACCTGAACCGCGAATACCTGCAGCAGCTGGCTGAAAAGTCTGACTGTGGGCGTGTGATCATTGAATACAACGGCATGTGGCTGGTGCAGGAGCTGTACGATGCCCTGCCGGATAACTGGCTGATCTACCAGTGCCTGGCCACCGCAGACGGCACTACCATCAAGACCTATGCCAACGACAATGCCATGCGCGGCCTGCTGCTGGACAAGCTGCGCGGCAGCGAGCTGCTGGTGGTGAACCGTGCCGAGGCGGTAAATGATGACGAAAGCCACCAGCTGATCCACAAGCTGGTGCGCCAGGCCAGCCGCCGCTGCGATATTGCCTATGAGTTCAAGGATGGCAGCGTTGCCTATGATGATATCCCGGACCCGCTGCCGTTCGATGTGAATGCCCCGGTGATTGAGATCCCCGAAGAGTTCTTTGGCGTGTGGTATATGGACTGCATGGATGACATGCAGAAGTATGATGGCAAAACGGTGAAATTCCTGGCCCAGGTGTGCCAGACCAACCGTGCCGGCAAGGACAGCTTTGTGCCCGGCCGCTTTGCCATGACCTGCTGCGTGCAGGATATCCAGTTTGTGGGCTTCCCCTGCAAGTACACGGAGTACAAGAACCTGAAGCAGCGTGACTGGATCACGGTAACGGCAAAGGTGAACCTGAAATACCACCCGATTTACAAGGGCCAGACCCCGGATTCTGTCGGCCCGGTGCTGACGGCCATCAACGTGGAGCCTGCCGCGGCCCCGCGTGATGATGTGGTGACCTTCAGTTGAGCGGGGAACGCCGCAGGGCAATCGAAGCCCGCGTGGCAGCCGCAGCCGCCCGGCTGGAAAAAGAGGGCCGCTACACGGCAACCCGGCGGTGCATCCAGCACGGCAAGGTCAGCGTGTATGCCCACTGCGTCAGCGTGGCGGATACCGCCTGCGTCTTGGCGGAAACGCTGCACCTGCGCGTAAACGAGCGGGCGCTGATCCGCGGTGCATTGCTGCATGATTACTTTTTGTATGACTGGCACGATAAAGCCAACGGCCACCACTGGCACGGTTTTACCCACCCAGGCACCGCCCTGCACAACGCAAGCGAGGATTGGAAGCTGACCCCGGTGGAGCGGGAGATCATCAAAAAGCACATGTTCCCCTTAACCCCCATCCCACCCACCTGCCGTGAAGCGTGGCTGGTGTGCCTGGCAGATAAAATCTGTGCCGCCAAGGAGACGACCGGCGGAATCTATGGCAAGCTGCCGTTTGCCGCGAAGCGTAACGCGCAGGATAAGTAAATTAACGTTTTATATGCAGAAAATCCAAAAGCCCGATGCCGTTTTGACATCGGGCTTTTGGCATTTTACGCGGAGAGGGGAAAATTAGGAATTAGAGATGAGAAATTAGGAATTTGGAATGGTGCGGCGGGAAAAAGTTCGTGGCAAGGGGTGAACCTGCTGTAATTCTGCATAGGCAGGGATCATAAACAGGAACAACAAAAAACAGGCGCACCACAGAATAATCCCCGTGGTGCGCCTTATTTATACGATTGTACCTATTGGATTAAAGTTTTTCGCCGAAGCCTTTTTCAAAAAGGCTGGAAAAATCCCCCGTAAATCCAAAAATTACAGCGTATCGCAGATGGTGCTCATCATGGAACGGATGTCGATGTGCTGGGGGCACTTGGGCAGGCAGGCACCGCACTTGATGCAATGCTCGGCGCGGGTGGCGGCGGGGGCGTCCTCATATTCCTCTTTCAGGGTGGCGAGGAGGTCACCGCGCAGGCGGTATTCGTTCCAGGCGTGCAGCATGCCCGGAATGTTGACCCCGGCGGGGCAGGGCATGCAGTACTTGCAGGCCGTGCAGGGGGCAAGCTTTTGGGCCTTGAACACATCCAGCGCACGGGCGAGGGTATCCTGCTCGGCGGTGGAAAGCGGAATAAAAGGATCCATGGAAGCCACGTTATCCTGTACCTGCTCCAGGGTAGTCATGCCGGAAAGCACGCACAGCACATTGGGCAGGCTGGCAACCCAGCGGATGGCCCAGCTGGCCAGGCTCTTTTCCGGGGCAGCCTGATGCAGCAGGGCGGCGGCTTCAGGGCAAAGGGTGTTCAGCATCCCGCCGCGCACCGGCTCCATAACGATGACCTGCAGCCCGGCAGCGGCGCACAGCTCGTATTTTTTGCGGCTCTGCTGATAGTCCCAGTCAAAATAATTGAGCTGCAGCTGTACAAAATCCCAATCGCCTGCAGCAAGGATCTCCGGCAGCTGCTCAGCGCTGCCATGGAAAGAAAAGCCCAGCCGCTTGATTTTGCCCGCCTTGCGCAGCTCGTTCAGCTGGTCATAGGCGTGGTACTTGACGTAATTGGGCCAGCTGCTTTCATGCACAGAGTGAACGAGGTAAAAATCAAAGTAATCAGTGCGGCAGTTGGCCAGCTGCTCGTTAAAAATACGGGGCACATCGTCATCGCATTTCAACAGCCAGCCGGGCAGTTTGCTGGCAAGGTGATAGCTGGCGCGGGGATACTTGGCCAGGGCTTTGCCGCAGAACTTTTCGCTCATGCCGCCGTGGTAGGGGTAGGCAGTGTCGAAATAGTTCACGCCGTGGGCATAGGCATAATCAAAAATCTCCTGTGCCTTTTCCTCGTCAATGCTGGTCTGGTCGGCGGCGTCCCGCAGGGGCAGGCGCATGGTGCCAAGACCCAGCAGGCTGACTTTGTCGTTGAGGTCATTATAGGGGGCAGGGTTATTGCGGCAGACACGGTATTCCATACAAGTTACGCTCCTTATTCCGGCTTTGCCGGATGAATTTGATGGAAGATTTGGTGCGGGGATAAACAAGAAACGCCGATTTTGCTGGCCCGGCGGTTAAGGTGTATCTGAAAACAAAGAAACAGCCGATATTTTCGACTTTTCAGATACACCCTGGGAAAAGGAAATTATTCGCAGGAGGAACAGTCGCCGCAGTCCTCGTCGGTGGCAGGAGCTGCCGTTGCGGCGCGGCCTGCCAGTTCGGGGTCAAGGCTTTCGGCTACTTTGATCATCAGGGCGCATTCAATGCGCTTGCGGAACACTTCGCAGCCATATTCATACACACCGTGGATATCGCCGGTGGCGTGCAGGGCGTTGGCGGCGCAGCCGCCCGCGCAGTACAGGCGTGCCCAGCAATCCTTGCAGTCGGGGCGGGCGTACACGTTGCACAGCTTGAATTCATCCCGCAGTTCGGTGTTGGTAACGCCGTTCCAGATATCACCCAGCTTGTAATCCGGGTCGCCGACAAACTGATGGCAGGGGTACAGGTCGCCCCAGGGGGTAACGGCCATATATTCAGTGCCGGAACCACAGCCGGAAATGCGCTTGTAAATGCAGGGGCCATGGGCCAGGTCGATCATGTAATGGTAGAAGGTGATGGGGTGACCGGCTTTTTCACGGCGGAGCATATCCTTGGCCAGCAGCTCATACTGGTCAAACAGGATGGGCAGGTCGGCTTCGGTCAGGGCTTCGGGGCTGCCGGCCTTGCTCACGACCGGCTCCATGGAAAGCTCGTCAAAGCCGAGATCATCCGCCATGTGGAACAGGTCGTTGGTGAAATCGGTGTTGTAATGGGTAAAGGTGCCGCGCATGTAGTAGCCCTTGCCGCCGCGGGCCTTGACCAGCTGCTGGAACTTGGGCACAATGCGGTCATAGCTGCCGCGGCCTGCAATATCCTTGCGGAAACGGTCGTTGACTTCCTTGCGGCCATCCAGAGAAAGAACCACGTTATAGCACTCTTTGTTGGCCCACTCAATGACTTCATCGGTGATGCCGATGCCGTTGGTAGTGAGGGTGAAGCGGAAGTTCTTGCCCTTTTCTTTTTCAATGCTGCGGGCATAGGCAACCAGCTGTTTGCAGACCTCAAAGTTCATCAGCGGTTCGCCGCCGAAAAAGTCAACCTCCAGATTGTGGCGGGTGCCGCTGTGCTCCACCAGGAAATCCAGCGCACGCTTGCCGGTCTCAAAGCTCATCAGGCCGGACTGGCCGTGGAACTTGCCCTGGGCGGCAAAGCAGTATTCACAGTTCAGGTTGCAGGTGTGGGCCACATGCAGGCAGAGCGCCTTGACAACGGTGGAACGATTTTTGAAGTCAAAGGCATGGTCAGCGTAAATATCATCGGCAAACAGCTTGCCATCGGCCTTCAGTTCTTCGATATCGTCAAAGCAGTCGTTGATGTCCTCGGCGGTCACTTCGGGATGGTCAGCATATTTCTTTGCCAGCAGGTCGGCAGCTTCTGCGCGGGGGTGGCCGGCATCGGCCAGAGCGATGGCGTCATACGCCAGTTCGTCTACGGCGTGAACGCTGCCGCTGTAGACATCCAGCACAATGTTGTAGCCGTTGAGTTTATATTGATGGATCATACTATTCCTCATATCCGAATCAAAGTGGGGTTACATAAAAAGAACCGGGAGCGCCTTTTTGGTAAAAGGCAGTCCCGGCAGAAAGCCAGTTCAAGTAAAAATTACTTTTTCTCGCAAGGCTGGTTGGCAATGCCGCAGCTGGTCTTGCAGGCGCTCTGGCAGGAAGTCTGGCATTCGCCGCAGCCGCCGTTC
>ERZ1673699.964-NODE-964-length-26100-cov-5.353849_pt1 | contig 26100 bp, 12 predicted proteins | sample MGYA00580229_ERZ1673699 | MGnify/ENA primary metagenome ERZ1673699 (study PRJEB41218, sample SAMN15661785) | gut metagenome | host: Homo sapiens | place: Canada: London | collected 2015-08-20/2019-03-30 | study: EMG produced TPA metagenomics assembly of... | reverse complement strand
GCCGTAGTTGATGCAGTCGGAGATGACGACTTTCTGCTGCGACGACCCGTCGTTGGTGGCGAATCCCACGACGCCGGCGATATGGTAAGCCGAGGCGCCGCCGCCGGTGTTGTTGTCGCGGTTCTCGGCCGTGATCGCGCCGTTGTTGTTCACGTTGTCGATCGTTACGCCCTCTTTGGCGAAGGCCGTGCCGATCAGGGCCATCGTGATGCGGACGCTGCCTGCCGCGCCCTGGAAGAGCATCGGCGCGCCGCTCGTGATGTCGCGAACGGTGGCGTCGTAGACCATTCCGGCCACCACGCCGTTCGACGAACCTGCCGTGGCCGTGACGGTCAGCGAGCAGCCCGTGTCGAACGAGAAGTTCTCGACCACGGCGCCCGGGGCCAAAGCCCCGAACAGTCCGTATGTCGCGCCCGCCTCGCTGTCCGCGGCGACCATTTTCAGGTTGCGGATGCGGTAGCCCTGCCCGTTGAAATGTCCGGCGAAGGGCGTTCCCGTGAGGGTAAGTTTGTTGCTCGCTATTGCGAAGGTCGCCTTGCCGATGGGCGTCCACTCCGTGACCCCGCTCATGTCGATATTGGCCAGCAGGCACACCTCGCCGTCCTCGTTCAGCCACTCGTCGAGCGACTCGCCGGCGTTGACCGCCGCGGCGAAGGCCACCAGCTCATCGGCCGTGCGGATGCCCTTGGCCGTCGAGACGTCGCCTCCGTATTTGGTGTTGGTCACCTTCGACTCGTTGCCGGTTTTAATCAGGCCGATGTAGTCCATGTAGTTGGTCTCGTCGATCTGGATCATTATGTAATTGCCGCCGTTGTACGATCCCACGCCGCCCCCGGCGGTGTTGTTGTCCAGCTTCGCGCCGTTGTTGATGTTGGCCACGAGCGTTCCGCGGTAGGTCGCCAGGTCGGTGATCACGTTGCCGTAGTTGGCCGAGTTCAGGACCTCGCTGTCTGCGGAGTTGGTCAGGCAGACGAGTCCTCCGGCATGGGTCTTGGCATTGGTGGCCACGACGTCGCCGTAGTTCGTGCAGCCGTCGACAACCGATGTGGTGCCGAGGATGCAGGTGATGTTGCCCAGGCGTCCGCCGCCCGATTCCCCGTAGGTGTTCAGCATGTCGCCGTGGTTCTCGCACTCGGAAACGACCGTAAAGGTGTTCGCCGCGGCCACGATGCCCGAAGCGCGGCCCGTCGAGACGGTCATGTCGCCGTAATTGGCACAGCGCGTGATGAGGTTCCTGAAAGTCGACGTGCGCGAGGTGTTCGAAAGGCCCGCGATGCAGCCCACCTGCGTCGAGGTGAACCCGTTGGCGTTGGCGGCTCCCGGCGCGGCTTTCATGGCGCCGTAGTTCGTCAGCCCGATGAGCTGCGAGACCGTTTCGTCGCTCGTGCCGGCTCCGTAAACGAAGCCCACGAGGCCCATGGTCATCAGTTTGCCCGAAGCGCCGTTGCCCAGACACTCCATCGGGAGGTAACTGGTACACTCCTCGATCGTCGATTCGACGCTGGCCCCGGCGATGACGCCCGTCGAGGTGACGCCGTTGCCCGAGACCGTGAACGATCCCGTGTCGCCCGTTTCAGCCCCCAGCACGAGGTTTTTGACCGTCGCGCCTTTCAGCACGCCGAACAGGCCGTATACCTGGTTCTCGCCTGTGAGCGTCGCGGCCATCGTGAGGTTGCGCAGGGCGTGCCCCTGCCCGTCGAACGTCCCCTCGAAAGCGGCTCCGGAGGGGGTGGAGACCGCCGTCGTGGCGGCGAACGTGCCGTTGCCGATAGGCGTCCACTGGGCGACGTCCTTCAGGTCGATGTCGTTCATCAGCACGGCGTTCATCAGCTGTGCGCCCGTGCCGGCGTTGACGTCGGCGGCGAACTGCACCAGCTCGGCGGCCGTCCGGATCTCGATGCGGTCGCTCGTAGCCTTTGCGAAGAAGACCGGGCGCAGCACCGTGTGCTCCAGCATGTCGTAGGCCACCACGATCAGGTGTCCCGCGCTGAATCCTGCCGGAAACGTGACGACGATCTGCTGCTGTTCCTTGTCGAGTGCAGCCTCGATGCCCTCGGCTGCGGCGATGCCGACCAGTGCGTCGGCGGCATGTTCGCCGTGCAGCGTGTATTTGACCGTCATCGGGGCGGACGCATCGACCACCGTGGTATTGATCGCCGTCGAGAGCGTGAGGTTGAGCACCTGCTGAATGGGCAGCGTGACGACCTCCCCGTTGCCGAGCGTCAGCGACAGGTTGCCGTTGGCGTCGCGGGCGATGCTTTTGAACAGACAGCTTTCGCCGTCGTTGGCCTCGATCGGACGCCCTGCGGCATCGTTCAGCCGCTCGCCGTTGACGGTCCAGCAGCCCTGTTCGTCGACCGACACCACGGGGGTATGGCCGCTCACGGGAACCCGTTCGCCGGATTTGTCCAGCAGCGGGGCGGTCTGGCCGTCGGCCGTCACCGTCCAGTAGTAGAGGCCGCTTTCCGGATCGAGCTCCACGCCCAGCAGCGGAACATTGAGCATCTGGTCGACGGTGGCCAGCACGACGCTCTTCTCCTCGTCCTTGTTGTCCTTGTAGGTGATGACGTAATTGCCTTCGGAGTCCTGCGTCATCGCGGTGATGACGTTGCCCGAGGTCAGCTCGCTCAGGTCGGCGAGCTGGTCGTTGAGCGACGTGATGCGGCTTTGGAGCTTCGCGATGCGCTCCCTGATGCCGTCGAGGCGGCCGCCGAGTTCCGAATCGTCGTAGTCGCTGCATCCGGCGGCGAAAGTTACCGCCGTCAGAAGCAAGAAATATAGGAATCGTTTCATGAATGTCTGGATTAAGCGTTAGTAGTTCTGCGACGGATCGAAGTATTCGCTGTTCTTGTAGCACAGGGCGTTGTCGTTCGTGGCTTCGGGAGCGCCGCCCGGATTGTCCTTGTGTGCATCCCATTCGCCGACGCGGCCACCCTTGGCGCACTGCGTCACGAGCCCCTTGGCGCTGTAACCGCAGGCCCATCCGGGGCCGTGCTGCGGCGCTCCGGCGTCGAGGGTGATGTTGGCCAGGATCGTGCCCTTGTTCACGCAGCCGACGATCGTGGCTTGGTTGTGGCCCACGAAACCGCCCGTGCGGCATCCCAGCTGCGAGAAGACGTTGCCGTTGTTGGTGCAGTACTCGATGCGGAGGTTGTTGTTCGTCACCGTACCGCCCACCAGGCCGCCCATGCGCTTGTAGTTGTAGTAGTCCTTGCTGCCGCCGTACTGGCCCACGGCGTCGTCCTGCACCGTACCGTTGTTGACCGAGTTGCTGACCGCCGTGCCGCTCTCTTCGCTCGTCGGGCCGCCCAGCGTACCCACCAGTCCGCCGCCGCGTCCCGTCGGGGCGCTCACTTCGCCGTTGTTGGTGCAGTAGTCGATCTTAATGCCTCCGCCGAGCGTGAAGCCGCAGATACCGCCGACGTTCATGCCCGTACCGCCGTTGGCTGTGTTGGAGATGCGTCCGGTCTTCACGTCGCCGTTGTTGACGACGGCGTCGGCTTTCGTTTCGCCGCCGATGACCGTGGATTTGGCGCATCCGGCGATGCCGGCGAGCATCATCAGCGTCGCATCGGGGTTGTCGCCCGTGAGGACGACCGAGACGTTGTTGGTCACGGCGGTGATCGTCGAACCCTCGGCGTATCCCGTCAGCGCACCGACGGCCACGACGTTCGGACTGGCGCCCGTGACGGTGATTTGGTCGCCCGCAGCGCCCAGTTTGAGGTTTTTGACCGTGGCGCCTTTCAGTGCGCCGAACAGGCCGTGGAGGTGCGTCGCCTCGTTCTCGGCGTCGAAAGTCCACTGAATGCCGCTGATCGTGAAGCCCTGGCCGTTGAATACGCCCGTGAACGGGTTGACCAGCGTATTGTACGAGGGCGTTCCCGTGGCTTTGCCCGCTCCGATCGGGGTCCATTCGGTGAGCCCCGTGAGGTCGATGTCGTTCAACAGCACCACTTCGCCCGAGGCGTTCTGCCAGCGGCTCGTGCTGCCGCCGGCGTTGACCGCTTTGGCGAATGCCACCAGGTCGGCGCCCGTTGCGATGCCCGGATCGGTCGGTCCGACGGGAATGACGGGCGACTGGCGCACGCCGAGCGTCACGGTCACGCCGTAGGGACGGTTCGAGAAGGTGATCGAACCCTTGCGGTCGGCGCCGCTGTCGTTCTCATAGTAGTCGGCCACGAACGAGTGGGTCGTGGTGACCATCTGTGCGCGCGTTGCGGGCGCGGGTTTGAGCCACGACCGGCACTCCTCGGCGATCGTCACGTCGTAGGCGATGTCGGCCGATACTTTGATGTCGAACTCCGTAAATTCGCCTTCGAGGGCGACCTCCGTTCCGGTCCCGAACTGCGGGTCCCACGTCGGGGGTGCGATCTGGGCCGTTCCGTAGGTGAAGAAGAGGGGTTTGAGCACGGTGTTGCCCCCGGCCGAAACCAGGATGACCGTGTTGCCTTCTTCGGCTCCCTCGTCCAGTTTCACCGAGATCGTGCGGGTGTACTTGTCGATCTCGACCGTCACGTTCCACGCCGTGAAGTAGTCGACGTGCGCCTTTTCGGCTTCGGTGCCCTCGATGGTATATTTGATGTAGACCGGGGCCGAACGGTCGGGAACGGCCGTCACGGGGGCGGCGTCGAACGTGATGCCCAGGGCCTCGAAAACCGGAATCTCGAACGAACTGCCGTCGGCGAGCGTGAAGCGGACCATGCCGCTCTCCTCGTCGGTCTCGACCTTTTGGAAGAGCGTGTTGCTCACGTCGTCGGCCAGCACGGGTTTGCCGTCCTTGCCTGTGAACCGTTCGCCGTTGACCGTCCAGAAACCCTCGGCGTCGATGCCCATCGTGGGGGGCACGCCGCCCACGGGCATCATCTCGCCCGCGGCGTCCAACAGCCACTCATAGGTCTTGCCGTTGTCCGCCGTCGTGCGCCAGTAGAGCTTTCCGTCGGAGAACTCCCCGGCCCCGACGATCGGGGCGGTCACCACGTCGTCCTGCGTGGCGAGGGTGACGGTTTTCGTCTCGCCGCCGCGGTCGCGGTAGCAGACGACGTAATTGCCCTTGTCGTCCTGTTTGAGGTAGGAGATGAAGCTGCTGTTGACGAGCGCCGTGAGCGAACTCATCTCGTCGTTGAGTTCCGCGACGCGCTTTTCGGCCGCCGTAAGCTCCTGCTCGATGGCGTCGATGTTTTTCCGCAGCTGCCCGTCGTCGTACTCGTCGCATCCCCAGAGGAGGACGAAACCGGCGGTAAGCAGTATGATATTCAATAACTTTCTCATTGTTCTCTCGGTTTAAGGGTTACTGTTTGATCCGCACGTGCATGTAGTTCATGCAGCTGCGTTCGCCTTTCGAGTCGGAGGGCTTGTTGACCACCTTGCCCGCGCCGTCGGTGTAGAGCCACAGGGTGGTCGATCCGCCGCCGTCGAAACGGGTCACGTTCCAGCAGTCGAATTTCTGGGCGATGCGGACCATCTCGGGGAACTTCACGCCCATCGAAACCCAGCTCTGACGGCCGTCGATGACAAAGAAGTAGACTTTCTTTTTGGACTGGTCCACACCCACATAGGTCATCGGGTCGTAGACCGAGGAGGCGAGTTTCTTGTCCACGCCGTCGTCCAGCAGGTGGTACATCGTCGAGTTCTGCGTGAGGATCGGGGTCGAAACGCCGTCCACCTCTACGTCGGCGCGGATGCGGAGCGTCGAACCCACGGAGAGTTTTGCGGCGAATGCCTCGGCGGTCGCTCCGGTGAGCTGCACGGCCCATTCGTCGAGGGTCGTGAGGTAGGGAGCTTCGGCGAGCGGCGTCGTGCGGCCGTCGTCGATGCGCGTTACGGTGGCTTCGAACCAACCGTCGTTGACCGTCATCGGGTTCCCCGAAGTGTTCTTCGCAACGACGTAGAGCGCTTTTTTGAGCAGCGGGTTGGTCAGCGACGGGGTCCCGGGGTGGGGTGTCTTCTTGTAACGTGCGGTGTAGAGGTTGGCCTCCTGCGAAACGCTGCCCTGGCGCAGGATCGTGTCGTTGATCGAGTAGTATTCGTACTCGGCGCCGCCGACCTCGATCTTGCCCGTGAAGACCTTCTTGCCGCAGCTTGCCGTGCGGTCTTTGAAGACGGTGAAGGCGTTGGCATGGTTGGTCAGCGACGTGCGCACGGTCTTGTTGTTGACGAAGTCGGGGCGTCCCTCCTCGATGTGCAGGCCGCGGGGGAATCCGTCGTGCGAGTTGAAGAACCCGGTGTTGAAGCCGGCGATGATCTCCTGTCCTTCGGCACGCTTGCGGGCGCAGTTCTCCGAGAGGGTTTCGCGGATGTTCTTGCCGTTGTTGCTGTTGTTGTTACCGTTGGGGTTGGGCACGATGTCGTCGGCCATCGAGGTGGCGATCTCCACGGCGTCGTTCGTCAGGTCGAGTTCCAGCACGTGCATCTTGCGCGGCAGGTTGGTGAACTCGTAGTAGGTGTATTTCACGCCCGGGTGGAGCTGGACGGTCTGTTTGAGCTCCCAGTCGTAGTAGGCCGGCAGCGACCAGTCCACGGTGTTCTCCTCGGTGTCGTAGCTCGACTGCTTGTGGCAGACCGCCGTGGTGTGCATGGCCGCGGGGGCCGTCGCCGGGGCGTCCTTGTAGGTGTCGTAGTCGCCGACGAAGCCGTTTCCGATGCAGCCTTTGATGAGCGATGCGCTCTGGTTGTAGCCGCAGGCCCAGCCGGGACCGTGGTAGTTCGCGCCGTCGACGGTCACGTTGCCGATAATGGCCCCGGTGTTCTTGCAGTTGCGGATCGTGCCGACGTTGTGGCCCGAGAAACCGCCCGTGCGGCATCCCAGGTGGGTGATGACGTTGCCGAGGTTGTTGCAGTTCTCGATGACGCAGCCCGTCGTGGTCGAACCGCCGACCAGGCCGCCCATGCGTTTGATGCCGTATTTGTCCTTCTGCCCGGCGTACTGCCCGGCGGCATCGTCCTCGACGAGCCCGTTGTTCAGTGAGTTGGCGATGGTGCCCTTCTCGAAGGTTCCGGCCAGTCCGCCGCCGCGTCCCGAAGGTGCGTTCACCCGTCCGTTGTTGGTACAGTAGCCGATGAGGTTGTTCTCCGCCGATTTGATGAAGGCGCAGATGCCTCCGACCTGCATGCCCGTCCCGCCGTTTCCGGTGTTGGCGATGGGGCCCGAGGTGATGTCGCCGTTGTTGGCGCACTTCACCGCGGCGGAGGTGCCGCCGATGGTCGTTCCGGTTATCTGTCCGGCGATTCCCGCGAGCATGACCAGCGTCCCGGCGGGGTCTTCGGCCTCGAACGAGATCGAGACGTTGTTGGTCACGCTTTCGATCACCGATTCCGTGGCGAACGCCGCCACTCCGGCTACGGCCGTGCCGGCCCCGGCGGTCCCCCGGACGGTGAGCTTGTCGCCCGTGGCGCCGACCGTGAGGTTCCGGACGGTGGCTTGGTTCAGTACGCCGAACAGGCCGTGTGCCGTCGATTTCGCGGCGTCGGCCGTCCAGTCGATGTTTTTGAGGGCATAACCTTTGCCGTCGAATTTGCCCGTGAAGGGATTTTCGGCCGTGCCGATCGGCGTCCACTCCGTCGTGCCCGTCATGTCGACGTCGCCCAGCAGCACCACGTCGCCGCTCTCGTCGCGGTAGCGGTCGTAACTGCGTCCGGAGTTGACGGCCTCAGCGAACTTGCGCAGGTCCTCGGCGGTTTTGATGCCGTAGTATTCGGGCTTCGCGCTTTGGGCCGCGAGGCGCACGACGCGGATCAGGATGTTCTCCTCCGTGTCGCAGAGCATCACGGCGAAGCTGCCCTCCTCGAACGCATTGCCGAAAGTGACGACGATGGTTCCGGCGGCGGTGTCGGCCGTGGCTGTGAGTTTCTCGGCGCGCATGATTTTGAGGATCGCTTCGCCGGCTTTCTCGCCCGTGATTTCGTAGGCGATCGTGAGCGGCTGCGAGGCATCCTCGACGACGTATTCGTCCCCGAGGTCAGTCTCGCCGACTTTGAGGACGATGTTGAAAGCGTCGAAGACCGGAGCCGACACCGTCGAGCCGTCGCCCAGCGTGAAGACGGCGTTGCCGTTGGCGTCGCGCGAGATGCCCGTGATGAGCGATCGCTCCTTGCCTTCGGCTTTCAGCGGACTGCCCGCCGCGTCGGTCAGCCGCCGGCCGTTGACGGTCCAGTAGCCCTCCTTGTCGACGGCCACTTCGGGCGTGCGTCCTGCGACGGGGATTTTGGCTCCGTCGGTGTCTTTCAGGAAGTCGGTCTTGCCTCCGGCGGTGGTCGTCCAGTAGAGCACGCCGCCATCCTCCTTCGTGCCGAGGATCGGCGCCGTGGTCACGTCGTCCTTCGTGGCGACGGTGACGCTGTGTTCGACGTTGTCGGCGCCTTTGAAGCGGACGACGTTGTTTCCGTCGGCATCCTGCGTGATCGAGGTTATGACTCCGCCGTTGACGACGGACGCGAGCAGCCGCACCTGGCCGTTGAGTTCGTCGGCCTGTTTTTCGAGTTCGGTGAGTTGGTTGTATATCTCGTCGACGCCTTTCCACAGCGCGGAGTCGTCGAAGTTGTCGCTGCACCCGCCCGCGAAGAGGAGGACCGATGCCAGAAGCGTTGTTATCATGGTTCGTTTCATTGCCGTTTGGTTTTATCGGGTTGCAAAAAGCATCAGTCGAAATTGGTGCTGTCGGTCCATCCGGGGTTCTGGGTCAGCAGTCCGCCCGTCAGTACGCGCTGGTCGGCCGGAATGGGCCACAGGTAGTCGCGCTCCTCGTTCCAGGTGTATTTCAGGGCGCTCCATGCCACGACGTAACCGCGGTTGCCGGCGGCATCGGAGAGGATGACGTCCGAACCGATGCGGAGGACCGTCAGCCCGTCGGAGGGTTTGCTGGTCTGCTGCGTGGCGTAGAGTTCGAGGTCGTCCTTGCCGTCGCCGTCCATGTCGTAAAGGCCCGGACCGGGGAAGTAGATGCCGTAGTAGGGGGCCGCCTCGTTGACCAGCCGCGCACCCTCTTTCCAGCGGAACATGTCCCACATGCGCTGGCCCTCCATGACCATCTCCACGGTGCGCTCGCGGCGGATTTCGAGGATCACGCCCGTGTTGGCGCTCTTCGTGACATTGGGGTAGCAGGCCAGGAGGAACGGATCGGGATCGGCGTTGGCGGCCTCCATGTCGAGCCCGCCCATGCCGGCGCGTTCACGGATCTTGTCGATCGAAACGGTCAGGTCGTCCTGCGTCAGCGTGCCCAGCTCGGCCTTGGCTTCGGCATAGTTGAGATATACCTCCGCCGTGCGCAGCAGCGCCCAGTCCGCCGTGCCTTTCGAGGCGCCGCTGTGAGCCGCCGTCGAGACGAATTTGATCGGTTCGTAACCCGTCATCGAGGTCATGTCGTTCGGCGTGGCCGAGCTTTCGCCCTTGGCGACGTAGCCCGGGCAGAGCACGGTCTGCGCCATGCGCGGATCGCGGCCTGCGGTCTCCTCGGTGTAGAACATCGTCTCGTGTCCAGCCTTTTCGGTGAAGCGCGAGCCGTCGGCCATCAGGTAGTGGTTCATGAAACGGCGGGTGAAACCTGCCGCCGCATTGCGGATGTTGAACTGTACGCTGTGGGCGAGGTTCAGCCCCTCGAAATTGTAGAGACGGGCGAGGATGACCTCGTTCTGCTTGGCGTCGTCGCCGCAGAAAAGGTCGCGGTAAGGCTCCGCACCCTCCTTGTAGAGCGTGTAACCGCTCTCGGCGATGAATGTCGCCGCGGCGTCGGCCGCCTGCTGAAGGTATTTGTCGGCGTCGGGCAGGCCGCGGTACTTGCGCCACGTGCCTTCGTAGAGTGCGGCGCGCGATTTGAAGGCCAGCGCCGCCCAGCGGGTCACGCGGGCTACGTCCTTGTCGCGCGGGAGCATGCCGATCGCCTTGTCGAGGTCGGACATCACGTGGTCCATGATGACGCCGCGGTCCTCGCGGGGCTTTTTCAGCAGGTCTTCCTCCTCGGAACCGACCACCGTGTCGTACCAGGGCACGTCGCCGTAGCGGCGCACCTTCACGTAGTAGAAATAGGCGCGGAAGAAGTGGGCCACGCCGTCGTATTTGGTGCGGGCGGCCTCGTCGGTGCAGTTGTGGGAGTTTTGCAGGTAGTAGTTGATCTTGCGCAGGGAGGTCCAGGTCCAGCCGCTCTCGTCGGAGGCCATGCGGGTCCCCGAGATCACGTCGCCCATGCTCTTGTCCACCATGTCGTCGGCGTTGAGCCCCGAGGCGCTGTCGGGCGAGTCGAGCAGCGTGTAGAACTGGTTGGTCCACAGGCGGAGGTCCACTTCCGACTGGAAGTAGGTCTGCGGGGTGACCGTATCTTCGGGAATGAGGGTCAGGTCGCAGCCCGTGCAGGCGGCGCCCAGCAGCAGGGTTGCCAGTATTTTGTGCAGTGTTTTCATCTGTCGTTCTCTTTATGCGTTAGAAGCTGATATCGACGCCTACCGAGAGGGTCTTGGGATAGGCGTATCCCGTTCCGGAGTCGGATTTGTTCGTGCTGCCCGATCCGGCCAGCTCGGGGTCGATGGTCTTGTTGTGCCTTTTCAGCGGCGACCAGTAGCAGAGGTTCTCGCCCGAGAAATAGACGCGGGCGCGGTCGATGCCGATCTTGCGCGTGAGTTTCTGCGGCACGGTGTAACCTATCGTGAGGTTTTTCAGGCGCAGGTAGGCGAGGTTCTGGAGGTAGCGGTCGTTCTTCTCGCCCAGCGAGCCGCCTGCATAGGCGTTGTAGCCGCGCGGACGGGGGAAGTAGGCGTTGCGGTTGTCCTCCGACCAGCATTCCGAATAGAAGTCCTTGTGGATGAACGAGGTGGGCGGGAAAGCGTAGGGGCCCCAGAAGTCGTAGGATGCCTGCCCGGCCGCCGGATACCAGTCGCGGCGTCCGATGCCCTGGAAGAAGGCCGACACGTCGAAGCCCATCCAGTTGAATCCCACGCGGAACGAGTAGTTGTAACGCGGCAGCGAGTTGCCGATGATGCGCTTGTCGCCCGGATCGTCCACCGTTCCCGAACCTTCGGAGATGACGTTGTCGCCGTCGAGGTCGGCGAAGCGCACGTCGCCCGCCCGCAGGTAGTTCCCGGCCGGACCCTTGCACTGGTACACGCGGTTGTTGACCGCCTTGTCGTCGATCAGGGCCTGGTATTCGGCCGCCTCGCGGTCGGTTTTGAACAGCCCGTCGACATGGTAGCCCCAAATCTCGCCCAGCGTCTTACCCACGTAGTGGTCCGAGATCAGCCGGTCGGGGTTGTGGTATTTGGTGATCTTGGTGATGTAGTCGCCCACCGAAGCCGACACGTTGTAGGAGAAAGGGCTTCCGGCCAGCTGGAACTCGTCCTGCCAGCTCAGGGTGATCTCCCAGCCCTTGGTGCGCAGGTTGGCGCAGTTGGCCTTCGGGGTCTTGGCGCCGAAGACGTCGGGCAGGGTGAGCGAGGTGGTGAGCATGTCCTTCGTGTCGCGGATGTAGTAGTCGCCCGTGAAGTTGAGCCGGCCGCCGAGCAGTCCCACGTCGAGTCCCACGTCGTAGGTGGTCACGGTCTCCCACGTGAGCCCCGACGACAGCGGGTCGGAGACGTTGGCATAATAGGCTTTTTCCAGTCCGTCGAAAGTGTAGGTCATCTGGTTGTCGGTGCTGATCTGCTCGATGTAGGCGTAGTTGGAGACCTGCTGATTGCCCAGACTGCCCACCGAGAAGCGCAGTTTGAGGTTGTTCATCACGTCGCGCACGGGTTCGAAGAACGACTCCTCGCTGATGCGCCATGCGGCCGATGCCGAGGGGAAGAATCCCCAGCGGTGGTCGGGCTCGAAGCGCGACGAACCGTCGCCGCGGGCGCTCGCCTCGAAGATGTAACGTCCCTCGTAGTCGTAGTTCACGCGGCCGAAGAATCCCAGCGTGCGGTAGGCCGAGATCGACTGCGAGAGGGTGATGGGACCCGTCGCCACGGTGAACGAGTCGATGTTGTCGCTCGACAGGTCGGTCTGCTTCACGTCGAGCGACGTGGAGCGGTAATCCTCGTACTGGCCGCCGGCGGTGGCTTTGAAGTGGTGGCCGCCCCACGAGTTCTCGTAGGTGCCGTAGATGTTGACGTTGTGGCCTTTGTAGCCGTAATGCACCTCGCGGTAGGAGTTCTCGACCGATCCCGAGGTGAAAGTCTCCATGACACCCTCCTGGCGCGAGTATTCGAACGTGTTGTTGCGGTATTTGTAGAGCCGGTCGCGCTGGCGGTAGTCATAGGCCGCCGTGAGGACGAGCTTTTTGGCGATCGTGACGTCGAACTGGTTCGAGAGCGTCAGGTAGCGGTTCTCCTTCGAGTTCTTCGAACGGTCGGCGGTCATCTGCCCGCCGCGTCCGGCGCCGATCGGGGAGTTCTTGCCCAGCTGGTTGACGTACTGGACGATCGAGCCGTCGGGGTTGTAGGGGACGAACGCTGCGGCGATGTTCGACTGCAGGGCGTTGATCGTGCCCTCGTAGTCGGAGTGGCCGCCGTATTTGTAGCCCGAGGTGTCGAAGCTGATGTTGTTCGAGTATTTCAGCCACGGGGTCATCTGGGCCGAAACCTTGGTGCGGAAGGCGTAGTCGGTGTACTTGTCTTTGTTGATGTTGAACAGGCCGTACTGCTGGTAGAAGCGGCCGCTGGCGTAGTAGGTCACCTTGTCGGTGCCGCCCGAGAGCGAGAGGTTGTGCTCCTGCTGCGAACGGACGCGGTTGTAGAAATAGCCGTACCAGTCGAAATTGCCGTAATAGTAGTACTTGCCGTCGTCGCCCACCTCGACCCACGGACGGTCGGGATGCTCCGTGCGGTCGTTGCGGCGGTCGTAGAGCTTTTGCAGGCCGCCGTTCTCCTCGGTGTAGCGGAAGATGTTCATCGTGCCGTCCGACGAGTCGTTCATAAACTGGTTGACGATGCGCACGTGGTCGTAACCCGTGTCGATGAAATCGGTCGAGGTGGTGTTGCTGGCCCAGCCGAAGCGGCCGTTGTAGGAGACGCGCGCACGGTCGCCTTTCTTGCCCGCCTTGGTGGTGATGAGCACCACGCCGGCCGACGCCTTGGCGCCGTAGATGGCGCACGACGAGGCGTCTTTGAGCACCGACACCGATTCGATGTCGTTGGGGTTGATCTGGCTGAGGCTCACCTCCACGCCGTCGGCCAGCACGAGCGGCGAACCGCTGTTGAGCGAGATCGAGCCGCGGATGTTGATGGCATAGGACGATTCGGGCGAACCCGTTCCGAAGGTGATGTTCACCGAGGGGTCGGCGCCCTGCAGGGCGTTGGCTGCCGAGACCACCGGACGGGCATTGAGGTCCTTGCCGCTGATGGTCGCCACGGCGCCCGAGAGGTTGGCCCGCCGCTGCGTGCCGTATCCCACGACGACCACCTCGTCCATCAGGTTATCGGACTCTTTCAGGACGATCTCAAGCGGCGCGTTTCCCCCCCCCTCAACCTCTACGATCTGGGAGATATAACCCAGGTAGGAGACGTTGAGCCTGGCGGGGAACTTTATGTCCGTCAGTTCGAAATCGCCGTCGACCCCCGTCAGCGTACCTTTCTGGGTGCCTTCCACGGCCACCGTCGCGGCGATGATCGGCTGTCCTTTGACGTCGGTCACGCGTCCGTGCACGGAGTTCGGTGCAGCGGTCGGTTTGGACGCTGCCGCGGGTTGTTTTTTGGTGACGGAGATGCGGTGCCCGTCGATGGTGCAGGTAACGTCCTGTCCGGCGAATACCTGGTCGAGGACTTCGCGGATGGTGGCGTTTTTGGCCGAAACGGAGATGCGTTTGGTGAGGTCCACCTCGTCCGAACTGACGATGATGGAGTAATTTTCCGTACGGTTCAGCGTGGCTACGGCCTCCTGAACGGTTACGTTCTTCAATTCGAGGTTGATTCTCTTCGCCTGGGCGAGCACCGCCGCAGGGCTGAGTAACATACAGAGAATAACCAGGTAGAGGAGTCTCGCAAAGCGAGTTCCCCGACGATTGTAGTCGTTTCCCATGATAGGTTTATTTTAGGTTCGAGTTAAAGGCGGGCATGCCGGGGTCGGTGGCATCCGGGCGGGTCACAGAAAAGGAACAGAAAAAGGAAAGCGGTGGGAGGGTCGGTCAGTCTCTCATAGGCATTTCGGTTTTATGTGTCTGGTTTGTTTTTTGGGAGGGGAAGAATTCAACGGGATCGGTTCGACGAGAGATAGATGACTCCGTCGCGGCGCAAGATTTGCATTTTGTGATCGGAATTGATGGCGGAAAGTATCTGGTCCAGACTTTCGTTGTTGGTGAAATAGGCGAAATAACGGGCCTGGGCGAGCGCTTCGTCGAGGATGACGATGTGCGTGCCGAAGAGCCGTTCGAGGTCCGAGGCGATGTCGCGCATGCGCAGGTTGAAGAAATGGATGGCCCGGTCGTCGGCAAAGGATTTGAAATGCCCGGGCTGGAACGTCGAGAGGTCGATGTCGCCCGTGGCGCGGTCGTACTGCACCATGTCGCCGGGTTTCATCACCAACTGTTGTTTGCGCGTTTGCGCATTGATGTCGAACCGGACGGAACCTTCGACCAGCAGTACTTCGATGCAGTCGGTATTCGCGTAGGATTTGAAGTTGAACCGGGTTCCCAAGACGCGGATGCCGACTTCGCCCGACTGGATGATGAAGGGTTTGCGGGGATTTTTCGCCACGTCGGCGAACAGCTCGCCCTCGACGAAGATGCGGCGTTCCTTGCCCGTGAAAGCCGACGGATAGGTGATGCGGCTGCCGGAGTTCAGGTGCAGCTGTGTGCCGTCGGGAAGCGTCAGGGAGGCTATTTCGCCGTAGGGAACCTGCTGTTCGAGCCATTCCACCTCCGGCTTGCGGTCGGCGTAGAGCAGCCAGACGGCGCACAGGAGCGGAACGACGAGCACGGCGGCGATACGCTGGCTCCAGGCGACGATACGCGCACGGCGCGAGGGTGCGGACTGCTGCCCTCCGGCGATCCCGAGCCGGTGGGCGACGCGTCCGAAAGCCGCACGGGCCGCTGCGTCGTCGTCGACGTGCAGGCTGTCGAAAAGCTCGGCCAACTGTGCCTCCGAATCCGGGTTATCCCCGTGTTCGGCGAGCCACATCTGGACTTCGAGCTGCTCCTGCGCGGAGAGTTCATTGTCGAAATATTCGTTTAACTTGGTCATAGGTCCTTTTTCTCTGTTCGCCGCCGGATGCGGAGCCTTCCTCCGGTCATCCTGCTATATAAAGAACAACCGAACGGCCCCGATTGCGTAACCGGAACTGCAAAAAAAGCGAAAAAAATCGGGAAAATCAACAAAGGGTGCTGTGGAGGTCTTTCAGCGCCAGTTCGATGTGCTTGTCGACGGTGCGCACAGAGAGTCCCAGCCGCTCGGCGATCTCGCGGTTGGAGAGGTGCTCGTAACGGCTCATGCGGAAAATCAGCTGCCGCTGGGGCGGCATTTTCGAGATGCCCTGCATCAGCAGCGCATTCAGCTCCGTATAATTGTACTGCTCTTCGGCCGAGGTCCCGCGGTCCGCCACGTCGCGGTCGCTGAGCTGGGGCAGCAACGAGAGCATGGTGGTGCGCTTGGCTTTGAAAATGTTGTATATCTCGTGCTTGGCCAGCACGAACAGGTAGTTTTTGACCGACTGCGCGCTGTCGAGCTTTTCGCGGTGTATCCAGAGCTTCATGAAGATATTCTGGGCGATGTCTTCGGACATGTGGTCATCTTTGAGCATGCCGCGGATGAAGTGCAGGAGCGTGGGGTAGTAGCGCACGAAAAGCTGTTCGTAGGCGCCGACGTCGCCCCGAATGATCGCGGAGATCAATTCGCTGTCGTTTTGCTGTCTGCCGAAAGTGAACTTCATGGGGCGGTTTGTCCGGGTTTGCGTATTTGCAGTGGCCTGCGGTTCAAAGATAAGAAAGTTTTTCATAAAGACGGAACACTTTCCTGTGACAAAATGGTAAAAAAGCAGCCGGCATCGTGAAAAGATGCCGGCCTGTCGGATTTAATTTGTTGTCCGATATGTCGTTATGATTGATTATGCTTTCTTGCCGGCTCCGCTTTCGAGGATCGAGACGATGGAGTAGAGCGTGAAGCAGATGGCCCCGAAGCCCGACAGCACGCGCGCCGGGACGAAAAATTTGGCGTGGAAGAAAGCCCCTTCGTAGAGGAACGCCGCGAGGAAAAGACACGTCAGGGCCGTCAGTACGGGGATGATCGGGATGCGGTTGGCCAGCGGGAAATCGGCGTGCCAGATTTTTGCCAGCAGAATCACTTTGCTCGAAATGCTCCAGCAGATCAGCGCCAGCCCGATCAGCACGAATCCCACGAAATTGATCGTCTCGCCCCAGAAGACGAATATCAGGATCAGTCCCAGCACGAAGGCCAGCGCGCCCATCGTCAGCACGAGACTCATCCATTTGCGCTTTTCGGTCATCGTATAGCTGCCGCGGGCCTGCCGGGCGATGCTGGCGACCAGTGCGATGAGCGACGTGCAGACGCAGGCGATGCCGAACATCACGCTGCCTGCGACGATGTGTGCCGGGAGCGTTCCGAACACGTAGAGCAGGATGCACCAGATCCATGCGACGACGGCGATGGCCGAGACGATGAAGATCAGCAGCGACGACTGCGCCCGGGTGAATCCCGCCGTGTTTATCGAAAAGGTGTCGTCGGCGGAGTTTTTAGGGATCAGGATGAAGCGGGTCGACGAGGTGGCCGCCGTGGCCACGCAGGCCGTGATAAGCCCCAGTCCGCAGACGACGTGTCCGGTGACCAGCGCCCCGGTCCACTGCGACGAGATGATGAAGGCGCCGCTGACGAGCGTCAGCACGGCGAATGTGTAACCGATTGCCGGGAAGAGGTACTTTGCGGCGGCGGTGTAGGTGCCGATAAGCTGTCGGATGATCGTCGCCGCAGTGCAGTAGAGCGCGATGCAGATCGCCCCGAGGTAGAAGACTACGGGACCTGCCGTGAGACGCGCCGTGTCGGTCCCGGCCGAGAAGATGTAGGCTCCGTATGCGAAACAGAAGGCGGCCATGGCGAGCGGAATGGCCCGGAAAAGAATGCTTATACCGTGATTCATAGCGATAGGGTTTTCCGGAGCCGTTGCAAATCCCGCACCAACCGTATTCAAAAGCCCGCCGATGTTCCTTTCGATCGAATAAAACCAGCCGAAGCCGGCGGAACGGGCCTAACGTTGTCAATCCCTTGCATCGCTGCATGAAGACGCCCTGACGTCGTTATCCCGCGCACACGATTCGTAAGTTATGCTGAAAAACTTGCATGTATAACATACCGGGTTGATTTGGGGCGTCTCCGAATTCGTCTTCTGCGGACGGGCCGCAGCCATGACAAAGAAAACTGCAAACACGATGAAAATAAGGATCGAACCCATTATGAGGCTGACAATGGTACCCGCTATGACCATGTAGTAAATGCAGAACAGGATTTTTTTTGTTTGCAGCCTTTTTTTGAGGTTGCGGGCGAACAGGATTCCGGCCGGCAGCTGTCCCAAAATCTGGCACACCACCGTATCGGGTTCGAATCTGTGAGCCTCGGTCCCGATGCCGACGATTTCCCGGTATATGTAGGAAAGCGCGATTCCGGCGGCGATTCCGATTGCGATCCACAGGTATTTCTTTTTCTTCCTTGCGGAAGCCTTTACCGTATCGTCGAGCAGGTTGAGTCCTGCCGAGAGTTGAATCCACGTAAAAACGATCAATACGGCAACATACAGTATCGTTCGCAGGATATGGTCGAACGAAAGAAACCAATACACCCCGTCCATGCCTGTCGAATAGAAATACCATATTTCCAGTACGGCCAATAGGAGCGATGTATTGAGATAAAGCCCCAGGACCTTTCCCCGCAGCGGACCGCGGTTGATGCGGTATAAGGTCAGCAGCAGCAGGAGACCGCAAACCGCGACGATAATGAAAACGAACTTTTTGCCGGTTCTGGCGCCGTCGAGATAGTCGGTCGATCGGGCGGTTTCAGCACTATTGTCCGCGATCGGTCCGGACGGTCGCCCGAACATGGCTACCTTGTCTTCATGCGAGATTTCGTTCAGGTACATCGTTCTCATATACCCCTTTTCTCCGCCTCCGATCGGTATCGACATCCACTCGTCATCGACCGGAACGGCGTCGTACAGGATTTGATGCTGTTTGAACTGAAGCGGTACTCGCTGCGAGCCGTTGTCGGGTTTCCGGAAAACGATCGTTGCACTGGTGATCTTGTAGAGCGGAGTCGCAATCTTTTCCTTGTCGGACAGTTTCCCGAAGCCGTCGGTCGCCGGTAAAAGGTTCTCCTGTTTAACGTAGCCCTTGCTTCCGTCTTGCAGCGTGATTTCCACCCAATGCCCGTTATAGGCGTTTACGGATAGGGTATCCCCGTAAAAATAGGTTACCGACGGCACTTCGTGCTTAAAGTCCGGGGAGGTGAATACTTTAACGTCGTCCCTTCTCACCTGAAACGGAGTGGCCGCATGGACCGAATGGAATATGAACAGCAGAAAAACGAAAAGCAGGTGTTTTCTCATCGTATGATTTGTATTTTGACAAAAATATGAAATATATTTAAAATTGCCGGATGTCCGGCGCCGGATTTTTAGCGACCCATCAGAATATTTCGGCGAATGCCGGTGCGGCAGAATCATTGCCTGGACCTGTCGGAAGCGGAGATACTGATTTTTTTGTATCTTTGCGGATATGAAAAACATCGTTTTCGACTTGGGCGGCGTGTTGTTCGCCCGCGATAAAAGCAAGTGCACTCCCGAACTGATCGAATTTTTCAGCTTCCTCCGCGCCCCGCGGATGCCGTTCTTCTGGGAGGAATACGACCGCGGCACCTCGACGCTGGGCGAGGTGACCGTCACCATCAGCGAAATGACCGGGCGGCCCGTGGAGGCCTGCTCCGCCGTCCTGCAGTTGGCCATCGACCTGCAGGAACCTGTGAAATCGACCGAACGCCTCGTCCGCGACCTGAAAGCGGCGGGGTATAAGCTCTATGTGCTTTCGAACATGTCGCGCGAATTCATCGACTTCCTGCGCCGCTTCCCTGTCTACGGGCTTTTCGACGGCGAGGTCGTGTCGTGCGAAGAACACACCGTGAAGCCCGAGCCGCGCATCTACGAGATACTGCTCGAACGCTACGGCCTGACGCCCTCGGAGACGCTCTTCATCGACGACCGCGAAGCCAACATCGAGGCGGCCGCGGCCCTCGGCATCCACGGCTTCGTCTTCAACCACCGCGACCCCGAGGCCGCGTGCGACGCCCTGCGTGCGCAGCTGCTGTAAATCACATACCATATATAATAAAGAGGAGGCCGGTACAAACCGGCCTCCTGTTGTTGAGTGTATTCCCCCGAAAGGGATTAGTTGAACATGTACTTGATACCGAACATAATTGCCCAGCGCGATCTTTCACTGCGCAAATCTTTATAGGTTTTGTTCAGATCTTTCTGGAAAGTAAATGTTGGGGTATAGTTGTTCGCTGCCGACGGCTTTTCCTGTACGGTCAGGAACTGGAACTGCGGTGAACTTTGATAGCCTAACATCGTGTCGTTTTTCACGCCCCAATTCTTATTGAGCAGGTTTAGGAAGTTCGAGATATCGAAGCTGAAACGCAACGTATTACATTTGCGTCCCTTGCAGCACCAAATTTTGATGTCGTGAGAAATGCTCAGATCAAGCTGATGCTCGAAAGGCAGCATACCACCGTTGCGCTCAGCATATTCGCCGCGGTGCTTCGACAGATAGTCATCCTGTTCGATAAAGCTGTCGAGGGCTTTCCATGCATCGTCGACACTTTTGTAATCACCGGCTACGAGTTTGATGTCGCTCTGCTTGGCCGGAATGAAGATCAGGTCATTGGCATATTGTCCGTCTCCATTGACGTCTCCGTTGTAGGTGAAGCTGTAACGCCACGGACGGTACATTTCATAAACAAGACCGAAGTTGGTCGCAGCATTTTTGCTCCAGTTGGCCGTGTAGAATGCCGAGATCAGCAGGCGCCCGTCGAACGAACCGGAGGAATAGCTCATTTCAGAAGCATTGCAATCGATAGCCGGACGGTATTTCCAAGCAGAGGACGCAACGGAGGACGATCCGTCGGCTACACTCATCGCCTTACCTGCCGTGTACGATGCGTTCAGATAGAGGCCGCGGAACGGACCCTGCATGAACTGCTTCTGCAACTGGATGGTTCCATAAATCGAATAACCTTTGCTTGTATTACGCATTTCGATTACATTCGCATTCCGGCTGTTGATGTAGGAATTGCCTTTTTCATCCGCATAGAATGGACGGGTTTTTCCATCACCGTCATTCACATAGGCTACACGGTTGTTCAAGCCTACATTAGCGTGGTAAATGGCATTGACGTCCTTGGTGTAGAGTAGTTCACCCGTCAGTATCCAGCCGTTGCCGAACTTGAAGTCAGCAGCTAGGTTCGTTTTCCAGAGTTGCGGATATTTGAAGCCTTTTTCCGTGTACGCCAGATCGAGACGCGATTCTTTGATCTCGGCTTCGGAGGGTTGGTAATTGACCACTCCGTCGAACGGACGACCGAAATTCAGGTCGCCGAACATCAGACCGTTGTTGCCGGCCTGGTTGCTGATCCATACATAGGGAGGCGTACCGGTGAAGAGACCCGTACCACCGCGAACCTGCAGGTTGTGATTTTCCGTAACGTCCCAGTTAAAGCCGATGCGGGGCGAGAACATGGGTTTGGTTTTCGGGAGTTTTGACATATCGACATTCTTGATGCCGCCCTGGAAAGTCATGCCTTCCACTTCCTCGTTCCGGTCAAGGTCGTTCAGGAAGATCGGCACATCTATACGCAGTCCGTAGGTCAGTTTGAAGTTGTCGCGGATGGACCAGCGGTCCTGTACGTAAAAGCCTAACTGAAGCACTTTTGTTTTGGCCTCGGGGAATCCGCCGTTGATTGCGTATTTTTGCGTGAAAGACTTTGAAATGGAGTTCGAAGTAGGACGGGTTGCCGGGTCCGAACCGGCATTTTTCCAGTCGAGATAAGCGTTGGCATCGGCGTAGAAATCATCGAGGCTGTTATAACGCCATACACCGGCAAAACCGTATGCATAACCATTTACGAATGAACGGTAGTCGGACTGGGTACCAACAACGATCTGGTGCTTGCCGGCATTGATGGTGAAGTTATCCTGAATCTGGAAAATGTCCGTATCGAGTTTGTTGCCGTAAGAGTTGGCCTCGGTACCGAACGACGTGTATGCAGTCTGGTCCTGTGCGTTGTCGAGAATGTCGACATGTGGGAAAAATCCACCGTCCATATCGCGGTAGTCACGCAGACGCGAATAACCGACTTTCAGCGTATTGGACATGCGGTCGTTGACCGTCGTATTGAGGTCTGCCATTACAATGTGGAAATCGTTGTTGGACCGGTAATACTGCGACGAGAAAGGGATGGCCCATTCGTTGGGACCTCGTCCGTTTTTGGGGGCACCTGAGGTCGAAGGCGAACTGGTCGAGAACGAATCGAGATAGTAATATTTTAGGCTCAGGGTGTTCTTCTGGTTGATGTTCCAGTCGAAACGGGCTGTGATACGGTTGGCTTCGGTCGGAACCTCCGTCACATCGTAATAACCGGGGTCGTAATCGAAATTGTCTTTTAGGAACGATTTGAGTTGATTGAGGTCATCTGCCTTTACACGCGAGTTTTTAGTCGTGTAGGTTCTGGGATCATTGATCCGGTCGAACTCGGCATTGACGAAGAAAAAGAGCTTGTTCTTGATGATCGGGCCGCCGAGGCTGAAGCCGTATTGGTTCGTAGCGGCTTCGTTGACCGTCTCGATAAGGTCATTCTGACGCCATCCGCGCAGCGATGCACCCTTGTGGTAGTAGTAGGCCGAACCGACGAACTCGTTGGTACCCGACTTGGTCACCGAGTTGATGGCGCCGCCCGTGAAGCCGCCGTTGCGGACGTCGAACGGGGCAATCATCACCTGCACCTGCTCGATGGATTCCAGCGAGATGGGCTCTATGCCGGAGGCTCCCAGTGCCGACGAGAGGCCGAACGAGTTGTTGAACGAAGCTCCGTCAACCGTCACGTTGTTGAAGCGGTACGACGTACCTGCGAAGTTCTTATTGCTGGCCATAGGGGTCAGTTTCACGAATTCGTCGAGCGAACGGTCGATAGTCGGAAGTTTTTCCATCATCGACCGCGTGATCACCTCTTGTGCACCTGTGCGGTTCGAGTTGAACACGGGATTTGCCGAACCCATTACGACGACCTCGCCGATGGCGGTCGACTCTTCTGAGAGTACAGCGTTGAATTGGGCGTCCTCGCCGATGGTCAGGAAGACGTCATTGAATTTCTCACTGTTGCTGCCGATGAAGCTGATTTCGATGGTGTACGGACCACCGACACGCATGCCGCCGATATTATACATACCGTTACGACCGGTTGCGGTAGCATACACGGTTCCTGTCGGAGTGTGGGTCGCAACGATAGTCGCCCCTACTACCGGCTTTTTGTCGGTATCGACGATCGTACCGTGGATGCTGGACGTCGTCACCTGCGCATTCACTGCGCAATAGGCGAAAATCGTGAGCATGAGTAGAAAAAGTTTCTTCATACACTTAGAAATTTAATTGAAAAATTGGGTTAAATATGCATTTTTTATTCGTCGCAAAGGTAATTCTGTTTTCGCTCGTTTCCATCGCGGGAACCGGAATTTAACGGTATTGTAAAAGCATGAGGGACATTCCCTTTTACAGGAATATCCCTCGTGTTTCTATACGCGCATATACCTCCGCTTTCGCCAAAAGGGAACCATGTTCCGATGGTCCCCGGATTTACGATAAGCCGATATATGGACAGCGCCAACCATAATTTCCATAGCACAAATATAAATCAAATATTTTTGCGTCGCAACAGAACACGTGTTTTTATTCGACAATATTTCAACAACTTTGGAGAATCGGCCCCGGAGGCTTGCGGCACGTTCCTTGCGCTGGGGCGGGGTATGCTTTCGACCCGTGAAAAATACTGGCATTACTCGCTTTTCGTCCTGATCGTGGGGCTGGGGGTGACGATCTTCGTCGAGCTGACGCCCTTTCTGGGAGGTCTGCTGGGGGCCGTCACGATCTACGTGCTGCTGCGCCGGCAGATGTGGTTCCTGAGCGAACGGCGGCGGTGGAGGCGGAGCCTCGCGGCCTCGCTGCTGCTGGGCGAGGCGGTGCTGTTCTTCCTGATCCCGATCAGCCTGATCGTCTGGATGGTCGTCGGCAAGATCCAGGCCGTCGCGCTCGATCCCGATTCGATCCTGACGCCCGTGAAGCATGTCGCCGATCTCATTCAGCAGAAAACCGGTTACGACCTGCTCCAGAAGAGCAACATGCAGTCGCTCATAGCCTTCATTCCGAGGGTCGGACAGTGGCTCGTCGGCGGCCTTTTCGACTTCGCCGTCAATATCGTCGTGCTGCTGTTCGTGCTCTATTTCATGCTCATCGGGGGGCTGCGCATGGAGGCTTACTGCCTCGAGATCATGCCTTTCAACCACCGCATATCGCGCGACGTGATGCGCGAGATCCACATGATCGTCCGTTCCAATGCCATCGGCGTACCGCTGCTGGCTGTCGTGCAGGGTATCGTGGCCTATATCGGCTACGTCATTTTCGGGGCTCCGATGGCGTTGTTCTGGGGCGTGCTGACGTGTTTCGCGACGATCATCCCGATCTTCGGCACGGCGCTCGTGTGGCTTCCGCTCGCGGGCTATATGGCGCTCGAAGGGAACTGGGGGCAGGCCGTCGGACTGGGGCTGTACGGCACACTGATCGTTACGCATGTGGACAACGTGGTGCGTTTCATCCTGCAGAAGAAGCTGGCCGACACGCATCCGCTCGTCACGATCTTCGGGGTCTTCATCGGCCTGTCGCTTTTCGGGTTCATGGGCGTCATCTTCGGACCGCTGATGCTGGCGATGTTCGTCTTCTGCGTCAACATCTTCAAACGCAGATACCTCGACGGCAAACCCGACCACGAACTGTTCGTTCCGGACGACGGTCCGGGACATTGAGGCGGCATTTCGGGCGTTTTGTCACAATAAGTAAGCAAACATGTTGTTTTCCCTGAAAATTTCCCGTGAAATAGTTGCATATTCCTACGGGTTTATTACCTTTGTTATTGAAATAACAACAGATTTGTGCCAAAGAACCCTTAAATCAACAGTACAAAAATGGCGAGAAATCTCAAAATCAGAGACCTTACGTTGCGCGACGGCCAGCAGTCGTCCTTTGCAACGCGTATGAACCAGGAGCAGATCGACCGCTGCCTGCCGTTCTACAAAGATGCCAACTTCTATGCAATGGAGGTCTGGGGAGGCGCCGTGCCCGACTCGGTGATGCGCTACCTCAACGAGAACCCCTGGACGCGCCTCGAAACGATCTACAAGGCCGTGGGCAACGTCTCGAAACTCACGGCGCTCTCGCGGGGCCGCAACCTGTTCGGCTATTCGCCCTATACGGACGAAATCATCGACGGCTTCTGCCGCAATTCGATCCAGAGCGGCCTGGGGATCATGCGTATCTTCGACGCCCTGAACGATGTCGACAACGTGAAGTCGACGGTCAAATACGTCAAACAGTACGGCGGCATCGCCGACTGTGCGGTTTGCTATACCGTCGATCCGAAATACCCCGAGTTGGGCTTCTGGGCCAAATTGACGGGCAAGTCGAATCCCAAGCCGGTCTTCACCGACGCCTATTTCCTCGACAAGGCCAAACAGATGGCCGCACTGGGCGCCGACATGATTACCATTAAAGATATGTCGGGACTCATCCCGCCGCGCCGCGTCGCCACGCTCGTGCGGCTGTTCAAAAAGAACCTGTCGATTCCCGTCGATTTCCATACTCACTGTACGCCGGGCTACGGACTGGCTTCGGTGCTCTCGGCCATCATCGCCGGAGTGGACATCGTGGACACCAACTGCTGGTATTTCGCCGAAGGCACCGGTGCCCCGGCCATCGAGCTGATCCACGTCTTCTGCAAGAAACTGGGCATCGAGACGGGTGTCAACATGGAGGCCGTCGCCAAGATCAACACCCAGCTGCGCGATATCCGCAAGGAGCTGAACCAGTCGGTGTTCGGCGTCGAGAAACCCGAACCCAAGGCGTTCAATCCGCTGACCGACACGCTGCCCGACGAGATCGACGCGCTGTTCGACAAGGCCATCGCCGCCGCCCAGCGTGACGACGAGGATGCCACGCTCGACGCCTGCCGCAGGATCGAAGCCTATTTCGGCTTCCCGGCTCCCAACGAGCTGGTCCAGAAGGCTGAAATCCCCGGAGGCATGTATTCGAACATGGTCGCCCAGCTCAAACAGCTCAAAGCCGAGGAGATCCTGCCCCGCGCCATGGAACTGATCCCGACGGTGCGCCTGGCCGCGGGCCTGCCGCCGCTGGTGACCCCGACTTCGCAGATTGTGGGTGCCCAGGCCGTCAACTGCGCCCTCGACGAGAAGGCCGGACGTCCGATGTACACCAACAAGACGTCGCAGTTCGTGGGGCTGGTCAAAGGCGAGTACGGCAAGACGCCGGTGAAGATCGATCCCGAATTCCGTTTTAAGATTTGCGGTGTCCGCGAGGAGACTCCCTACGACACCTCGAAATACCAGATGCAGCCCAATCCCGAACTGCCCGAGGCCGGCGGCGTGAAGCTCGCGGCCAACGAGAAAGAGGTGCTGCTGCTCGAATTGTTCCCGCTCGTGGCCAAGACGTTCCTCACCGACATGAAGGTGAAGGCTTATGAGGCCTCGAAGCCCGCCGAACCCGCCGTCAAAGCCGAGGAGAAGCCCGCCGAAGCGGCGCAGGTCTCGATCACGGGTAACACCGTGACGGCTCCGCTGCCGGGCCGCGTGATTGAAATCAAAGTACAGATCGGCGACGAGGTGAAAGCCGGACAGGAGGTCCTGATTCTCGAAGCGATGAAGATGGAGAATGCCATTGCGACCGATTTCGCCGGCAAGGTAAAACAGATTCTCGTCGCTCCGGGCGAGACGGTCGCCACCGACGCCGTCCTGATGGAGATCGAATAGTCAGTAACATTCTTTCCGCGTACTTTTCCGTCCGCAGCGCCCGAATGCGTTGCGGACGGACCTTTGTT